>Ga0116157_10000091_pt1 | contig 97672 bp, 61 predicted proteins | sample AD_UKC048_MetaG_FD_89882 | JGI IMG/M metagenome (GOLD analysis project Ga0116157, IMG submission 89882) | Active sludge microbial communities of municipal wastewater-treating anaerobic digesters from USA - AD_UKC048_MetaG | ecosystem: Engineered > Bioreactor > Anaerobic > Digestate | place: USA... | reverse complement strand
TTAATCAGCAGAAATACAAATTGCTCGGAAATAAAAATATTATCTTTGAAGGAGCCACTTATTCGTAATATACGGTCGGTTGTTTACCGTGAAAATCTATGTTGAATTGAATTAATTTCAAACTGTTACCGTTGCATAATCAAAATCAGGCCAGGACAAATTTTGATTTATGCTTATGATTTTAGTGTTGGTATTTGGGTTAAAAGTGCAAATGAAATTTGGATCTATTATAGATAATGTATCTATATAACACGAAATAAAAGTCAGAATAATCAATTATATGTTGTTTCTTTTATTGCGAAACAATTCGGCTTTTTCGGGACAGGTTAGCCGATATTTGGCGCGCGGGCAATTCCTGGCGTGCGAGCCGGCGGTGGCGTGAATCAGAAAACATTTGAAAATCTGCAAAGGCCCCGCTACAGGTGGGGTTTCCTGACCAGCTATGCTGCGTCAGGACTACTTTGCATAGATTTTCAATGTTTTCTGAGAGCGGGATGAAGCATACGCCAGGAGGTCCTTTTTTGATTACTTTTTTGGACATGCAAAAAAGTAATACAGAAAAGTAATATTGTTACAAGAATCTATTCGGATTTTATTTATCAGCACCTCAAAAAAAGAAATTGCCCATAAAGATATGAAAAGATAAAATCAAAACAATTTCTTAGATTTGCACTCTGTTTTTTGTCATCATTATATCTGTAATAACAGCAAACTCAAAAAAACCGGAACATGCTGAAAATTGCGCTTGTGCATGATTGGTTCAATGAAGCCGGCGGAGCCGAAAAAGTAGTGAAGGAGATACTTCATTGTTATCCGGAGGCCGATGTCTTCTGCCTGTTCGATTTTTTTGATCAAAACAACCGCGATACGTACCTGCATGGAAAAACATCAAAAACCAGTTTTATTCAGCATATTCCTTTTGCACGCCGGGGATACCGCAATCTTTTCCCACTGTTCCCGTATGCCATCGAAAGCCTTGATCTGAAAGACTACCAGGTCATCATTTCTTCATCCTCCTGTGTTGCCAAAGGCGTGAAAAGACAGCCGGGACAATTACACATATCCTACTGTCACAGCCCTGCACGTTATGCCTGGGATCTGAAAGAAGATTATCTCAAAGTCACCAATACCGGAATAACAAAAGGCATACTAAGTTATTTCTTTGAAAAATTGCGTAAATGGGATTTTGCAAGTTGCGACAGGGTTGATCATTTTATTGCCAATTCATCCTTTGTACACGACAGGATTCAAAGGTTCTTCATGCGTCAGAGTACCGTCATATATCCTCCCGTGAATATAGGTATGAAAGATCAGGCTGGTGACAGATCCGAATCATACATCACCGTTTCACGCCTGGTCACCTATAAAAATATTGACCTTATTGTGGAAGCATTCCGCCGCATGCCCGAACTGAAACTCGAAATAGCCGGATTTGGACCCATGCGGCGAAAAATTATGAAAGACCTTCCTCCAAATGTCACCTATCTGGGTTTTATTGATGAAGAAACCAAACACCGGAAAATGTCCCGTGCAAAGGCTTTTATTGCCGCTGCCACCGAGGATTTCGGAATTTCGGTCGTTGAAGCCCAATCGTACGGCACCCCGGTTATCGTACCATTCAAAGGCGGATATAAGGAAACCGTGAACAATGACACCGGAGTCTTTTTTAATGACCAGACACCCGAAGATATGGTTGCAACGATTAGGGCTTTTCATACCGGTAAGAGGACTTTCCGGTACAATGATTTTGAAAAAAATATTACACGATTCAGCATAGAACGATTTCGAACCGAGTTCAAGACTTTTGTCGATGATAAAATCAACAGATTTTTTTCCGAAAGAAGAAAAGAGTAGCATGAAATGGCCCGCCCGGGTGGCCACCATGCTTTTTCTGACATTGTTTGCTTTCCCGGTATTTCCGCTGAAATTCAGCAACGCCGTCTTCATGCTGCTCACGCTGGCCACCCTTCTGATGTTTATAATAAAACCCATCTCTATCGGAAAAACAATGTTTCAGAATCTTGTTTTTATCCTGCCTTTCGTGCCTTATCTCATAGAGTTTTTCACCTCCGGTTTCGACCCTTTGGCACGCTTTGAATTCGAAAAAAAACTTTTCTTTTTCACGGCGCCGCTGATAATACCTGTATTCCTGAAAATCACCGGGTTTAAAAACTATAAGATACCGGTACTGATCTTTTCATTGTCGGTAACGCTGCTCACCATATACAGCTTCTCATACCTGCTGGCAAAGGGATTGCTAGCTGATCCATCCTACTATGAGAACGGTGCATTTATCCTCAGAGACAATTTCGAGCATATCTCAGGGCTGCATCCCACGTATTATTCGATTTTTGCCCTTTGTGGAGGAAGTTTCTTCTATTGCAATTTATCGGCCTGCAAAAAAGCTTTAAGGATAGCCGGAATTGTAATGGCAACTTTATTATTTGTTTCAGTGCTGTTGCTCGCAGTGAGAATTACCATTATTATCTTATTGATTATCATACTGACACATATATTTCTGAAAAAAATTTCCGTTTTGAAGAAAGCGGCATGGATTTTAAGCACCCTGTTATTGATGACCCTTCTGATATTTTGTGTACCATCACTTAAAGCGCGCTTCGGAGAAATCATTACGTGGGCTGATGGAAACAGTTTTCAGGAAAACACCATATCACAGCGCAAAATGATTACCGATTGTTCATGGATGGTATTTTCAGAAAATATTTTATGGGGAACCGGAAGCCGGTTTTTTCAGGATGAACTCAATGCCTGTTATTCCACCAAAGGATGGGAAGATAAAGATCAGAGCTTTAATCCTCATAACCAATACCTTACCGAAGGCATTGCTTACGGGATATTTGTACTTCTGACTTTTTTGGTTTGTCTTTTTTGGATATTCAAAAAGATAATAATAATTCCTGAAGCCAGGTATTTCATGATAGCCGTTATTTTAGTCTTTTTTAGTGAATCTATACTGGAAAGACAAATGGGCGTGTATTTTTTCGGATTGTTATCCATACTTTTCTATAACATCGAAGACAGACTATAATATTCTTTACCAGCTTATTAGCATAGTTTTCAATGATTTCAGCAACTTCAATAAACATTAAAGGCGAAATACAGAGCTTTATTGTCTATACATATTAGTTCTCACACAATAGATCATTATTATTTTTTTGTTAAACTTTTTTTTCATACATTTGTGTATCAAAAAAATAGAACTTGCTATTTGATTTGAATAAATCACATCTAAAATAGTTATTTATTAAAAAAATATATTATTATGTATGCTAATAAAAATTTATTTGTTTTTATTCTTTTCATGTTGTTAATCAGGTTTGTAAATATAGCTCAGACCAACGCCAATTATCTGTTATCCCAATCCACTCCGGAATCAAAACCAGAGCAGGTTCATATATTTTTTTACATCGGGGTACTTCAGGATTCATACGTTCATTTAGTCTGGGAAAATTATGATTCGGAAAACATCAAAGAAGTTATACTCGAATCGGGTAATGACAGAATCAATTTTACCCCATGCTCTGAAGCGCTGATCTCGGATTTGCCAGATATCCATTTATTCGACTATCCCACAGAACTTGATTATTATAATAATATTTTAATGTCGACAGAACATGGCAATGTGAGATATATATTCAATGATGTGTTAAAAAGCCGCAATGTATTAGTACATCCAAAGTTTTACCGTTTGAAAATGCGGACTTTTTCAGGCCACACCTATGTTTCGCAAAGTGTTTGCACCACAGATTCAGGAAAGGATCCGGCGCAACAAAACAGTAATACTCTTTTAGCAAATGCAGTAAACGGTGAAAACAATTCACCATCAAACGAAGAACCGGGATATAAGTGGCTTGCACAAAATAAAACCGGTACAACGTGTCCCCCTGTAGGGACACCTCCTGCCGGTTATACGCCCACCAGCACAACACAGACATACTACGGGGACTGCTGCTCCTACACCGAAACCTTGTACATTCAGAATGGCAGTCCTTGCGGGGCTGGCTGGTGTTGTGACAATGTCCCGGAAGCTGCAAGCTGCCCTTCGGGATATGCTTACGACTGGTGCTGTGTTCACCACTGCAGTAATTATTCTTCCTGCTCATGTATACCGTGGTCATGTTGCACCGCTATTGGTGGTACTCAATGGGTTGTCACCCAGTCAGGGCCATTTCCCGGTAATCCTACTCCAGCAGCAACACCCACGGTAATTTGCGGAAGCGGATCAAGCACACTATCTGCTTCGCAGGCCGGCTCTGAAATATACTGGTACACCGGTTCCTGCGGCGGGACACTTATCGGAACAGGCAGCCCGATAGTGGTGACACCTGCCGTTTCCACTACCTATTTTGTGAGGACTTATAATACTTCCAACGGATGTTGGTCGCCTGCCTGCGGCAGTATTACCGTAACGGTCACTACTGTACCCGCTGTACCATCACCTTCGGTCTCACTTTCAACGATATGTGCCGGCACGGCAACCAATTTATCAGCTTCGGTAACGGGATCGATCATATACTGGTATTCCGGTTCATGCGGAGCAGGTTATGTTGGCACAGGCAACTCAATCAATGTTTTTCCTGCAACCACAACTACATACTATGCACGGGCCTATAATCCTTCGGGCTGCTGGTCAGCGGGTTGCGGAAGTGTACCCGTAACTGTTAATGCTGCTGCCACACCAACTCCGGCAGCCTCGCCATCAGCAATTTGTCTCGGTAGCTCTTCAACCCTCTCGGCTTCTGTGACGGGATCAATTGTTTATTGGTACACCGGTTCCTGCGGAGGAACCCTGATCGCTTCTGGCAGCCCGATTACGGTAACACCTGCCACAACTACTACATATTATGCCAGATCATATAATCTCACCAATGGTTGCTGGTCCGGTTGCGCAGGCGTCGTAATCACTGTTTGGGCACCACCGGCAAATCCATCACCAACAGCTTCACCTTTATCTATATGCACGGGTAATTCGTCAAGTTTGTCTGCAACAGTAACAAATTCCACAATATTCTGGTACACAGGTTCATGCGGAGGAAGTCTTATTGCATCGGGTAACACAGTCAGTGTCACCCCGGTATCAACGACTACATATTATGCCCGTGCGTATAACACATCGGGATGCTGGTCAGCAAATTGCGGAAGTACAACAATAACAGTAAATCCATTGCCGCCCGATCCTTCACCGGCCGCTTCTCCGGCAACGATCTGCCAGGGCAGTTCGACCAATATTACAGCTTCAGTGGCAGGCGCCACGGTCTATTGGTATACCGGTTCCTGCGGAGGAACATTGATAGGTACGGGTAATTCAATCACTGTTTCACCGGCAACCACAACAACATACTATGCCAGGGCTTACAGTGCCTCAGGCTGTTGGTCGGCAGGCTGCGGAAATATCACCATAACAGTAAATCCATTGCCTGCCAATCCATCACCGACAGCCTCGCCATCTGCCATATGCGCGGGCGCTTCATCAAATCTGTCAGCTTCGGTATCAGGAGCAACCATTAACTGGTACACCGGATCGTGCGGAGGAACATTAATTGCATCAGGCAGCCCGGTGACCGTAACACCTGCATCAACCACTACCTATTTTGCCAGGGCCTTTAATATTACAAGTGGTTGCTGGTCATCCGGTTGCTTAAGTACAACAGTAACAGTGTATTCATTGCCTGCCAGTCCATCACCTACGGCTTCGCCTGCTTCGATATGTCCGGGCAGTACAACAAGTTTGTCGGCTTCGGTTTCCGGCGCAACCGTATATTGGTACTCCGGCTCGTGCGGAGGTACTTTTGTAGCCTCCGGAAGCCCCGTTACTGTGACGCTGACTTCGAACAGCACCTTTTATGCCAGGGCATACAATGCTACTACAGGCTGCTGGTCATCAGGCTGCGGAAACGTTTCCATCAACGTAGGCACAGCACAGACTATCATGGGAATAACACCTTTATGTACGAGTTCAGCAGCACTGTGGACAAGTACCAACTCCGGCGGCACATGGACAAGTTCCAATCCCTGGATAGCCTCGGTAGGTTCATCAACAGGTTTTGTATCCGGCATTGCAGCAGGAACATCGGTAATTACCTATACCGTAACCGTAGGGGGATGTGTCAATACTGCCACCAAAACAGTAACCATCTATGGGCCTGTAAGTGCCTCCCTGAGTGGCGGAACAACGGATGTTTGTTACAATACAAGTCCGGGAACACTATCTGCCAATGCATCAGGAGGATCAGGCACTTACACTTACCAATGGTACATCTCGCCTTCTACCATGATAAGTAACGCCACCAACAGTACATTTAATCCGGGTAACATCACGTCGGCCATCGGATATTATTGTGCTGTAACCGGTTCATGTGGCTCGGCACATTCCGATACCCTGACGATCATTCCTTCTCAAATCACGGTCATTCCCGATGCGGATACGATTTGTACAGGAGATTCTGTGCAATTAAGTGCCTCAGGTGGAGACACATACACATGGTCACCGGCCAATGGATTAAGTTCAACAAACAACGCTGTTGTCATGGCGAGTCCATCTGTCACAACCACGTATTATTGTTCCACACCATGTGGTTCTTCGAACCTCATTTATAATGGTGATTTTGAATTGGGTAATACAGGTTTTACAACAGATTACAACCTTTGCCCTGCTGCGACCTGTAACCCAAGCTATTATGTGGTGGCGCCCCTGGGCAGTGCGCTTCATGCCGGATGGAATTATCCGGATCATACCACGAGTGCCGGTAACTACCTGATCGCAGATGGTTATATGGAATCCGACAAGAATGTCTGGTGTCAGACGGTAACCGTTACACCAAATACAAACTATACATTTTCCTGCTGGGCAGTCAGCATGAACAATACATACGGTAATTGTTCAGGCGACCTGCACTTTTTATTCAACGGCATTGATATCGGAAACCTTGCCATCCCGATTACCAACGGAGGCCCGTGGGCAAATTTTTCGGCACTCTGGAATTCCGGCAGCAATACCAGCGTGGCTATTTGTATTGTAGATTATTGTACCAACTATGTGGGCAATGATTTTGGTATAGACGACATTTCACTTATCGGCGCTTCGTCAATTGTCATAGACAGTGTAACAGTAGTTGTCGGGAGCACACCTGTAATAGCTGTCACACCCCCATCAACATCAATTTGCCAGGGAAATTCGACGAACTTAGCGGCCACCACAACGGGAACTGACATATACTGGTATTCAGGATCATGCGGGGGAGGCATACTGGCAACAGGAAGCCCGATAACAGTTTCTCCTTCAACAACAACAACCTATTATGCAAGAGCCTATAATGACACGACCGGTTGCTGGTCAGCTGGCTGCGGCAATATTGTGGTTACCGTGAATGCATTACCCGCCGCACCATCACCGGTGGCTATGCCACCCACTGTTTGCGGAAATGGCTCATCTGACCTGTCAGCAACGATAACGGGGGCAACAACATACTGGTATACAGGATCATGCGGAGGCAACTTTATTGGATCAGGTAACGTGATCTCCGTTTCTCCCACCTCAACAACTACTTATTATGCCAGGGCATATAATTCCTCAGGATGCTGGTCCGGTTGTGATAGTGTTACCGTGACTTATGTCACCCCGGGTACAGTCACCATCACCGGCCCCGCATCAGCCTGTCCGTTGACTGACATCTCTTATACAGCAACACCTTCCGGATGGTCTGGTTCACCGGCATATCAATGGTATATAACCAATGCGGACAGTTCCAATGTGGTAACACTGGACTCATCATCCGTTATTGGCAATGCGCCCTTATTTACCAGCTATAATGGCGGTATGTCCCAGACACTTGACATTTACACTTTTGGAGCCAACTATGATCACATACACGTGTATTGTGTAGTTACATATAATGGCTGTTCTGCTACTTCAAACGATATTGCAATGGTTAACGGTGGCTCTTCCATTTCGCAGACCATCACAGGAATGTCGCCTTTATGTGCGGGTTCCGCAACATCCTGGTCGAGCACAACGAGCGGCGGCACATGGACAAGCAGTGATCCGGGAGTGGCCGCTATTGATGCAAACACAGGTTCTGTCACAGGCATTGCTGCCGGAACTTCAATCATTACGTATTCCGTTACCATAGGATCTTGTGTCAACACAGGTACACAGACCATAACAATAACGGATCCCTTACCTCAGACAATTACTGGAATAAATCTTTTATGCACAGGTTCCACGGCAGCATGGGCCAGCACTACATCGGGAGGAACATGGGCCAGCAGTAATTCTGCCGTAGCAGTGATTGATCCGTCTACAGGTTCATTAACCGGCGTAACAGCGGGAACATCTGAAATAACTTACAGTGTAACCACTTCGGGAGGCTGTAACAACACGGCAACAGCAGCCGTGACCGTGGCCGGCACGGTCAGTGCAACCATAAGCGGAGGCACCTCACCAATTTGTTATAACGCTGCTCCGGGAATTTTCACATCTACCGGAGCCGGAGGCACAGGGGCCTTTAATTACCAGTGGTTTCTGTCACCTTCAACCATTATTAATAATGCCACCAACAGTACTTACAGTCCCGGGAGCATCACATCAAATTCAGGATATTATTGCATTGTTTCTGGTTCCTGCGGATCTGCCAGTACAGATACCACGGATATTATCGTGTACCCGGAACTGACAGCCGGTATCAGCGGTGGCACATCTCCAATATGTGAAAAAACCAGCCCGGGAATTTTCACGGCATCAGGGTCCGGAGGCACCAGTATATATGCCTATCAATGGTACAGAACCTCAATGGGAATAATCAATGGGGCTACAAACAGCACGTTCAATCCCGGAATAATGACTTCCAGCAATGGTTTCTATTGTGTAGTCACCAGCGGATCCTGTGGCTCGGCGTCCAGCCCTGCATTTAATGTTGTCGTGATGCCCGAAGTCAGCACGCCTGCACCAATTATGGTATCTGCCGGCACAGAACCTCTTTGTCAGCTGACCAACGACACCACTACGACAACCTATAATACATCCGCATCCAATAATTTAGGATTTCACTGGTCAATCAGCAACCCTGCAGCAGGCAGTATTGATTCGTCCACCGGTGTGATGACATGGGCAAACGGATTCTATGGCACGGTAAATATACAGGTATATGCTTACGGATGCGGATTGCCCTCACCCCAGATTATACGCACTGTCACTGTTAATCCTTGCGGCACGGGACACGCCATCAGCGGCAAAACTCGTTATGCCGGAAAAGCCAGCAACGGTAATCCTGCCCCAAACCCACCGACCTACAACTCCATAAAATACAACATTGATCAGGTGATCGTTATACTGAAAAACAGTCCTTCCGGAACAGAAATCGCAAGAGATACCAGTGACGCCCTTGGAGTTTATCATTTCTCCAATGTACAGGATGGAAATTATATATTATCTTACGACAAATACACTGCCGATACCATGCAATGGGGTAATGATGTAAATGCCATCGACCTGGCATTGGTAAAATATTATATTGGCAGTGATACCTTATCTGATCCCTCCAGAAATTTCTATCCAAAATATAGAAAAGCTGCCAATGTAGATAATAACACATTAATTAATGCCATAGATATAGCAAGAATTAAAGCCAAGCTGGGAGCTCCTTACGCCGTTTCCAAAAACTTCCCCAAAGGAAACTGGGTGGCGCTCGATACTTCTGTTACAGTTGCAGGCGCTGACCTGAATATCACACTTAAAACGATCTGCTATGGCGATTATAATGCCTCAAGCAGCAAATACCGCGATTCATTGATAAACTGGGGCATGGCGAAATCACTACCCATAAACATTATTGATGTTTCCGACGATTATATTACCACCAGCGACCCGGAGTATTTTGAAATACCCTTGCGTATCAGTGCTAAAATCAATGAATTCTCAGCCCTGGGACTTGAGCTGAATTATCCGTCAGATAATTACATGCTGGTCAGCGCTTCCATGCCTGGAACCGGGAACAAAAACGGTAGCGTAAAAATCAATCCGACGATGGAGGAAATCATAGCAGCAGATGATGATCTGCTCGTTACTGATGAAAACGGAGTGATACGGGTCGTATTTGCCACAACAGATCATTTTAATGTTGCCGCCAACGATGAAATCATAAGATTAGGATTTCACTCTCTCCATAATATGAAGCAGGGACCCTCAGGTTTCATCCTTGATGGCACCGGTGTTATTGGTAACCAGTACGGCGAAGAAAACGAAGACGCATACCTGATCATGCCCAGGATATTTGTTCAGGGAAGTAATGCAAATGCGGGTTTGGAATTCGCCGGATACCCCAATCCGTTCAGCGGGTTGGTCAAACTGACATACAATATACCAGAGCAAGGCCATGTAACAATTAAAGTATTTAATGCCCTGGGTGAAATCGTTGCCATACCGGTGAATGAGACACAGCATAACGGCAGACATATTATCGGGTTTTCAGGGACAAACCTGCCCGCCGGCATTTACAGCTTTAAGCTCGAATATGATGGCCCAAAAAAATCTGAACATGCTGTACTGAAAATATTCCGGTAAAACAGACCTGGTTTTTCACAAAATAAAATTACCTTCGCTTTCAGTTCGATAGCCATAGAAAGAAACTGTCTGTTATTTGCTTTAAAACAAATATAAATATATAAATATTTATTTAGTCGATATGTTTTAATGATCAGACTGTGTTAAAAATTTTATTATGTAAAAAAAAAATATTTATCTTTATAGTTATTATTACCTCTGGTTTAACAGCCATGAATGTTTTTTATAAATGTATTTTTAATAAAATCTGAAACATCATGAAAAGAATTACATTGTTCTTATTGATTACAGTAGGTTTTGGCATCAGCAATCTCTTCTCACAGGTTGCATTTCAAAAACTATATTCGTATGGGTTACCATCCATGGCTATTGCGTGGAGTGTTCAACAGACATCCGACGGAGGATATATTATGTCGGGATTTCAGAATAAACTTCCGCCCTACCGTGCAGAACTTATTAAAACTGATGCAAACGGAGTGGTGTCGTGGGCAAAAAGTTATGGAGTTTCAACTACCAGCCCCCCTTTACCACTGTTTGAAAATCCTCTTGCCATTCAGACGCCCTTTTGCACCCGGCAAACCAGCGATGGAGGATATATTATTTGCGGACAACTGGATTCCAAATGTTACCTTATGAAAGTCAATTCAACCGGCACCACCGTTGCCTGGACAAAGCAATATGCAGCCAACAGCGCAGGTAATATGGTCAAACAGCTTACCGACGGCAGTTATATAATTACAGGATATATAAATGATGCGGCAAAAAATGACTCTACCAGCATCTACCTTGCCAAGGTCACATCAGGCGGCGCTCTAAGCTGGGATAAAATGATCCGGATCAGTTCCAATGATGATGATATGGGCAATTCCGTTGAAATCGTCAGCGATGGCTTTGTGGTTACCGGTTATACCACTCAGATCTTCGGCAACGATACTACCAATGACATCGTGCTTTTAAAAACAGATCTTAACGGAAATGTACTCTGGACAAAAACCTTTGGAGAGGACTTGTATTCGGAGGAAGGCAAGGATGTAAAACTGCTTGGTGATGGTACCAGCTTAGTCATAACGGGCTATACCGACAGGTCTGTTTCAGGCCTTGATGGCAGCGATTTGTTCATCATGAAGACCAATTCATCAGGCACTCCAACGTGGACCTATGCCTATAATTTATCAACAGAAGATATAGGCCACAGGGTGGTTGAAACCAGCACGGGGCTGGCAGTCATGGGAACTACATTCAGCCTGTGGGGATTTAGTTTCCTGGATATGTTCCTGATGAAAACTAACGGTACGGGAAGCCCCGTTTTTGGGGAGATCTTCAGTCAGACAAACCCCGCCCATAATTATATGGCTGACGGGCAGCAAACGGCCGACGGCGGATTTGTGATGGCTGGCTGGGGTCAATCGTTGTCTATGGATTTCCTTCTGATAAAAACTACAGCAGCAGGGACCACAGGATGCGACGAATACCCTGCCACACCCGAGCAAAGGACTTACAACCCTCCATCGGCGACAGTCACCCCTGTTGTAAGCGCCATTGGCAGTTCCACAACAAAATACGGGATGGTGTTTACACCTGCCATCACAACAAGCAATGTCTGTGACACGGCTTCACCACTGATTGTCGATGCAGGCAATGATCAGTCCGTCTGCGCCAATCAAACCATTACCATTGGCGGCAACCCCACAGCCAGCGGTGGTAGCGGCACATATACCTACATTTGGACTCCCTCATCCTATTTAAACAACTCCACGGTTGCCAATCCCTTATGTACACCGGTTACGGCAGCCCCTACAGGCCCAACCACCATTACCTATACGGTAACCGTTAACGATGGAAATACAACCGGCACTGATCAAGTGACCATCACGGTGAAACCAACACCTGTAGTGACCTCCGAAAGTGATCAGACTTATTGCAACGGCGCCCCGGTACCTGTCAATACCTTAGCCGGACCAGTCAGCGGCACCACCTTTGCCTGGACAAATAATAATACCAGCATTGGATTGGGTGCAGCAGGCTCCGGAAACATTCCGGCTTTCACGGCAACCAACACAGGCGCCTCCTCGGCCACCGGAACTGTAACAATTACGCCGACGGCAGACGGATGCACCGGTACTGCAGAAATCTATACCATTACCGTGTACCCGACACCAAGCATGACTTCAGAAAATAACCAAAGTTTTTGTCATGGCGCTGCCGTGCCTGCCAACACACTTGCAGGCCCGGTGAGCGGCACCACATTCACATGGACAAACAGCAACACTGCTATTGGTTTAGGAGCCAGCGGTTCGGGCAACATACCTGCTTTCACGGCAACCAATACCGGAACTGCTTCCATAAGCGGAACTGTTTCGGTCACTCCCACTGCTAACGGATGTAACGGACCTGTTTCCACTTACACCATAACAATTCATCCCCCACTCACAGCTCATACCCATGGAGACACATCCATATGCACCAAAACCAGTCCGGGCATCTTCACCTGCAGCGCTTCAGGAGGATCAGGATCATACACATATCTGTGGTATATGAACGGGACTTCCACTGGTGTCACATCAAGTACCTATTCTCCCGGTGTTCTGGAAAATCCGGCAAATTTCTATTGCGTCGTTAACAATACCTGTGGCCCCCTTACCACATCAACCTTTTATGTTTCTATTATACCACCCGTGGGAACACCGTTGCCTATTACCGTTTCATCAGGAACGGAACCGGTTTGCCAGCTGACCAATTCCACTACAACCACCGGTTATTATACTAATGCATCTTATGCAACAGGGTACAACTGGTCGGTCAGCAATCCTGCCGCCGGCAGTATTAATCCTTCCACAGGCCTGATGACCTGGGCAAACGGGTTTTATGGAACAGTCGATATTCAGGTGACTGCCAACGGTTGCGACGGGCCTTCCGTTCAGGTTATCCGAACCGTTGTAATAAATCTTTGCGGTACCGGGCATACGATCAGCGGAAAAACACGTTATGCCGGAAAGGCTAATGCGGGAAACCCTGCGCCCAATTTACCAACCTATAATTCTGTAATTTATGATATCAATAAGGTGATCGTGATATTGAAAAACTATCCGGCAGGAACAGAACTGACAAGAGATACCAGTGATGCCCTCGGAAATTATCAGTTCAGTAATGTCGCTAACGGCAGCTACCTGCTTACCTATGATAAATATACGGATGATACCATGCAATGGGGTGATAACATTAATGCTATTGATGTGGCCCTGGTAAAATATTTTGTTGGCAGCGACACCCTGGTAGATCCGTCCAGATGTTTCTCTTCAAAATATAAAAAAGTGGCCAACGTAGACAACAACACGTCCATTAATTCTATTGATGTGGCCAGATTAAAAGCCAAGGTTGGTAATCCTACCAATCCGGCCAGGAATTTCCCCTCCGGAAACTGGCCGGTGTTTGATACTTTAGTAACAGTTGCGGGTGCAGATATAAGCTTAATTTTGAAAACGATATGCTATGGCGACTATAATGCATCAAGCACCAAATACCGCGATTCTGTGGCAAACTGGAGCCAGGCTAAATCATCCGCCGAAAACATTGTTGCAGTTGCAGACGATTATATCAACAGCAGCCCCGGGTATTTTGAAGTACCCTTGCGTATCAGCACTAAGATAAATGCATTTTCGGCGTTGGGATTAGAACTGTATTACCCTGCAGAAAGTTACATACTGGTCGGCGCTTCCATGCCGGGAACAGCAGGCAAAAACGATGTAGTAAAACTAAACCCGACGCTGGAAGAAATCATTGCCGGCGATGATGACCTGCTTGTCACAGATGAACATGGGGTGATACGGGTTGTATTTGCAACAACAAACCATTTTGATGTTGCCGCCAACGATGAAATCCTAAGATTAGGCTTCCGCTCACTCCGGGATATGGAGCCGGGAGAGTCTGGTTTCATCCTTAATGGAACCGGTGTCATAGGCGACCAATACGGCGAGGAGAACGACGAGGCATACCTGACTATGCCCAGGATATTTGTTCAGGCTGGTAATACAGACACAGAATTTGAATTTGCCGGTTATCCAAACCCGTTTAATGACAATGCCATAGTGGACTATTACTTACCGGAAGATGGCAGCGTGAAGATCAGTGTTTATAACAATATAGGTGAACAGGTCAGTGTGCTTGTCAATGAAGTTCAGGCATTTGGAAAACATACCGCTGAATTTGCTTCCGCGGAACTTGCCCGGGGCATGTACACGTTTAAACTCGAATTCACCGGAGTGAATAAATCCAAATGCCTGATATTAAAGTTAATACATTAGCCAGTATCAGTTTTGGATGATTTACATCCTTTATTGCAGGTGATAAGATGACTGAGCGCTGGCCTTGCGCTTCAGACAGTCATCCTATCATAAAAAATCATTTGTCCATAATGTGCAAGTAAGAACATCAGTGTTCGTAGTTTTTAACAACGAACTGTTTTTGCAAGCTCGTTGTTTGCAATTATGAACCGCTGAAAAAGGATGTAAACAGGCGTTTTCGTCTTTTCCTCAGTCCTAAGATGGCTGGTGCGCAGTCACCCCGTCACTTACTGCATGACAAAAAAAACATGCGAAACTCAAGTAATTTATATAATCTAACCATCAATAAAACATCAAGCGGGCAGGTAAGCCTTGGCAATAGTGTATTGGTTAACAACGCTTTTACCATTACAAACGGATTACTGGTTCTGGGCAGCGCCAACCTGACTTTATTGCCGGCAACTACCAAAACCATTTCTACACCCTCTGCTTCAAAAATGGTTGTTGCCACAGGAACCGGAGAGTACAGGAAACAATACAATTCTTCATATAAAAATTTCACCTTTGATGTGGGCGATTTAACATCTACTGCGGAATTTAGTCCGATAACCATTAATTTCTCAACAGGAACATTTGGAGCGAGTTCCTATATCGGGGTTAAATTGGTTAATTCAAAACATCCGCAGGTGACCACATCAAATTATATCAATCGTTATTGGACCGCCTCAAACAGCGGGATCAGTTCTTTTTCATGCACCGTTAACGGCACTTATGTTGATGCCGATATAACTGGCACCGAAAGCACATTGGTAACTGCTAAATATGATGGTGTTGCCCTGACAGAACTTAATGATGTAGATGATGCAACAAATCTTATCTCCGGGACAGTGACAGGTTTTTCAGACTTCACCGCGGCAAGTTCGAATTGCGCACCTCTTAACGGAATCTATACGATCGGAGGTACAACACCCGATTACGCTACTTTCAATGCTGCCGTTAATGCATTAAACAGTTGTGGAATCAATGGCCCTGTTACTTTCAATGTAAGAACCGGAACCTACAATGAACAGGTCAATCTGAGCGCCGTCATCGGTGCAGGTGCGACGAATACCATTACGTTCCAGTCCGAAACGGGAACCCAGGCAGATGTGATATTGACCTATGCCAGCAGTGCCGCTGCAACCAATAATTACACACTCCAAATCACGGGCGCCGATTATTTCATCTGGAAAAATATGACTATTGAAAGAACAGGATCCAATACATACGCTACTGTGGTGAATATTTCCGGAGATGCTTCGTATAACCGGTTCGACAATATGATTTTTTCAGGAAGGACCGGCTCTTTAAGCAATACAGCGGCCCTGGTGTATTCCGATGACAATAACACTGGCAATGCAAACAACACCTTCGACGGATGTTCTTTCATCAACGGCTCTGCCGGCATCTGGTATGAAAGTACCAGCACTTCAAACCTCAAACCCAACCTCACTGTCCAGAACTCAACCTTTGAAAACTATCGTTACGGAATGTACCTGAGATACCTGTTAGGGACAACTATAACCGGGAACTCCTTTACCAATGCCACATCATACAACGCTGCAAGTACCCAGGGAATATATGCGTATTATTTAAATAATTCACTTTCTATTTCAAAGAACAGTTTTATATATACCAGCGCCACCAACAATGACGGAATAGAACTTCAGGCTTGCGTCGGCACAGCTTCCTATATAGGGGATATCTCAAATAACATGATAGTGGTCGGGGGAACAGGAACAGTCAACGGAATAAATTCCGGAAGCACCACGGCATACAAAAACTATTACTTCAACAGTGTTTATAATACCGGCACCAACTCTAGCAGTGCCAGCGCTTTCTATATGAACGGATCTTCCAATATCAATATTCAAAACAACATTCTTTATTCAACTATAGGAATGGCTATTGATATCCGGACCACCTCAGGCGTCGGAACCAGCGATTATAATAACTTATACTCTACAGGTACGTATCTTGGTTACTGGTCAGCCAACAGGGCAGATTTAGCCGCCTGGCAGTCGGCCAGCGGTAAGGATGCGCATTCCGTTTCGGGTGACCCGGTGTTTACTTCGGCCACAGACCTGCATTGCAGTTCAGGTTCTGCCGCCAGCAATTCCGGGGTTGTTATAGCTGGAATATCTACTGACATTGATGGCAATACCCGGCAGACGGGAACCGCACCAGCCGATGGCCCTGATATCGGCGCAGATGAATTTGTTGCAGCTTCCTGCACCAACCCCACCCTTAGCGGAGCCAGCCAGGCGTCTTCAATCTGCGGCAGCGGCTCTGCTACTATTAACCTCACCGGCATGGTGCCTAACAGCACAGGAAATGCTATTGACTATACTATCAACGGGGTGGCACAAACACAAGTTACGGGTATCACCGCCGATGGATCGGGAAATGCCAGTTTTGCTACTGCCTCTTTAACTGTTGCCAACGACGGACAGGCGCTGGTAATCACAAAAATAACCAACGGGAGCTGCTTTACCAACTTCAGCCAGAGCGTTACCCTGAGCGTGAAATCATTGTTAAATGGCGATTACACCATCGGCCCTGCCGGTGATTATCTTAGTTTTTCCGCGGCAGTATCGCATCTGATGAGCTGTGGTGTTGACCCCGCCGCCACTTATGTAACATTTACGGCCACCAACGGCACATATAATGAACAGGTAGCCATCGGCAGTTTTTTCAACCCTAATAATGTAACCGTAACCTTTCAATCCAATAACGGAAATCAGGCGGATGTAACCTTGTCTTACCCAAGCAGTGCAAGCTCGACAAATAATTATACCCTGCAGCTAAACGGAACCGACCATGTTGTTTTTAAAGATATGACCATCGAAAGAACCGGTACCGGCATTTATGCAATAGTGGTAAAAGTTTCCGGCGATGCTTCTAATAACCTGTTCGGAAATGTCAAGTTTTCAGGAAGAACAGGTTCCACGATGAATGATGCCCTTGTTTCGTCTACCGACAATAATACCGGGAATACCGGAAATGTGTTTGACGATTGTTACTTCTACAACGGATGGTCCGGAGTGGATTGGCGTGGAGCTTCCGGAAGTCCGAAATCGAACATTACAATTCAGAACAGTACGTTTGAAAACTATTTTATTGGAATTAGTTTGCATTACGTACAGGGAGCAATCATTACCGGAAATCATCTTACCAATTCCACAACCTATGACGCTGTTTCAAATTATGGGATCTTTGGGTACTATGCCAATAATGGCCTTAGCATTTCCAAAAATTATTTTAAATATAACAGCTCGGCGGGCAATTACGGGATAGCCCTTAGCAATTGTTCAGGAAGTAGTTCCTATGTCGGCGACATATCTAATAATATGATAATTGTGGGAAGCACATATGCTTATGGTATTTACGTTGCAAATTCATCTTACAAAAATTTTTATTTTAACAGTGTTTATAACAATGGTGCTTATGCTGCCGGTTATGCTTCTTTTTACATGTCGTCATCTTCTTCTGTAAATGTTCATAATAATATCTTTTACAGCGCTGATTTATATGCCATAAATATTGAATCATCTACCGGTGGTTTATCTACATGCAACTATAATAATTTGTTTTCAACCGGTTCAAACCTGGGCAATTGGGGTGGTATCGACTGTGCAAACCTGGCAGCCTGGCAGACAACAAGCGGAAAAGATGCAAACTCGGTTTCAGGCAACCCGATGTTTACTTCAGGAACCGACCTGCATTGCACCACAGGTTCAGCATCAAGCAATGCCGGTATCGTTATTGCCGGAATTTCAAGCGACTTTGATGGCGACACCCGGCAAACCGGAACTGCACCTGTTGACGGGCCCGATATCGGCGCTGATGAATTTTCCGAATGTGCAGATCTCACGTGGACAGGCGCAATAGATACCGACTGGGATACTCCAGGTAACTGGTCTTGCGGAATAGTGCCAACAAACACTTCAGACATAACAATTCCCTCGGTCAGCAACCTGCCGGTGGTTAATTCGGTTGGCACATCGGTATGCCGAAGCATTGTCATCGATGCCGGGGCTTCTGTTACGGTTAACAGCGCCAAAAACCTGACGGTTTATGGCCACTGGACCAACAACGGGCAAAGCAGCGTGGGCAGCGGAACTGTTATCTTTTCCGGCAGCACCGCACAGTCCATTAACGGAGCCACCACCTTCGGAAACCTCACCATCAATAACGCTAATGGTGTTACCTTAAACAACCCCACACAGGTGACAGGGGTTCTCACACCCACACTCGGCACATTGGCTTCTGCAGGGAACCTTACCCTGGTGTCCAATGCCTTGCAGACAGCACTGATAGCTGGTACGGGATCCGGCAATGTCAGCGGCAATGTAACCATGCAACGCTATATGCCAAGCAGGTTGGGTTATCATTATTATTCTTCGCCGTTCAACGGGGCTTCCATAAACGAGTTTGCCGATGAAATCGGCACGATCATCACGGGGAATCCATACATTGGTAACGACACCACGCAGACCGTCACTCCTTTCCCCAATTTCTTTGCTTACGACGAAACCATGGGACCAACAATGTCCATAGGCTGGACGGGCGCAGGATCGACACTTCAGACCATGCGCGGATACTGCATCAACTTCGGGGCTTCAGCTACTCCGCTGACAACAGATGTTACAGGCGTTGTCAACAACGGAAATCTTAGCATAGACTTGACAAAAACCATTACAGGCAACACTTATGCCGACGGCTGGAACCTTGTTGGCAACCCCTACCCTTCGCCGGTGGACTGGCAATCAGGAGCTTGGACCAAATTAAATATGAACAATGCTATTTATTATTTTGATGCCGCAGATCAGTATACAGGAACTTACAGTTCTTTTGTCAATGGCATTGGTAATCCTTCAGGAACCACAGGTATTATTGCAGCCATGCAGGGATTCTTAGTTAAGGCAACAGGTGCGGGATCACTGGGCGCTACCAATGCCGTAAGGATTTCTGACCTGAACCCGGTATTCCATAAAGCCACACAAAATAATCCCATACTGAGGCTCAGAGGCTACCCTGCCAACAATATTTCTGCGGCCGACGAAACGGTTATTTATTTCGATCCACAGGCAAGTTCAATGTTCGACGGTAATTTCGACGCTTATAAAATGATGAATAATAATCCGGCTTACCCCAACATCTTCACCAGGGACAGCACTCCGGTTTCTTTATCAATACAGGCCCTGCCACCTCTATCCAATACAGACGTGATCATTCCGCTCGGCTATATTACCAAAACCAACGGGAACTTTACCATCAATGCCAGCGAGATACTCAACTTCGACCCATCCCTGCATATCTATCTTGAAGATAACCAGACATCAACAAACCAGGATCTGACAATGAACCCTGTCTACACCTTCACCATGAACGCCAATGCCCCGCAATACAGGTTCTTCATCCGGTTCTCGCCTTCTGTGATCACAGGTATTGATCAAACCAGCAATTCCTTTATGGATGCATGGTCGTCGGGCAAAGATATTTTTGTCAATTACAGCAACACCGATATACAAAATGCTGAAATATCCGTTTACAACATGCTGGGACAAAAGGTCATCAGCGCTGAACAAAAAGGTATTGGCACCACCCGCTATACGGTTGAAGAACCCGGATGTTATATCATACATGTTGTAAGCGGGAATGCTGTGCATCAGAAAAAAATTGTCATCATCTAAGAAATTGTTTCTAACACCATAGTGAATAGGTATATGGTTTAACCCAGCTAAAGCATTAGTATCCCGCGAACTAATGCTTTTGTTGGGTTTATCGGGACAAGCCTGCATAAAACCCATATTGCGCATTACAAAATTCAATTTTGTAGCAATAGAACAAATAAACATTATAATCTAATATTCAAGAAAATACAATTCATTTTTATTGCGTAATCTGCGAAAAAAAGTAATTCCGACAAGTCGGTAACATTTTCTAAGTCGGGCATACCCGTATGCAACATATACGCCCACCCGCTGCTCAATAGTTCACTACATTCCTATTGCGCAATCTGGGTTAAAATCTATCCCGGCCTTGCGGGCCTGTGAATGTTGAAATCTCCGGTTTATCATATAAAGATGTCCGTCTTTACGAAATTTTGCGCCTGTCTGTTTAAAATGGAAGGATATTTCGTGCTGAACACATTGACGCTGAATATCCAGCACCCAGTCAAAATCGCATATGCGGGCATCATTGCCAGATTCGCCGCCGACGATGACTTGTTCCACCCAATCGCCTAAATACTTTGCAAGATCTATGCGCTCAAGGAGCGGTTCGCAAACGATCATTTTGTGTTTTATCGGGGCCGCAAAAAATATGGGTAAACGATAATCTACCCTGTCCTGATTTTCAACAGTAGAACAAATGGTAACATGATCGTATCCCTCTCCCCAGTCCTCCGGCAGACAAACAGTAAACCGGTCAATGCGTTTTGTAATCAAAAAGAAACGGCAATCATTGCGTTCACTGATCATCGCCCATGCTTCTTCCCTCCAGGCATCTGCTTCATCAAGAAAGAAGTCAGAACTGAAACATGTGTATATCTGCTCATTAAGCGGAACTTTATAGGCTCCATTCCTTTTCTTTTTTACCGGAAGGTCAAAGTTGAGTGTCTTCCTGACAATCGAGCTATCTTTATCATGCCGGCCATCTATCCGGTAAACATAGCAGTTTAAGCAGCCGGTGCTGATCTTCTTACACCCGTGCCAGGGATTCCAGGTAACAGACATGATTTTTTCAATATAGAATGTTCTGACATGCAAAGGTATTGATTATTGTAAGACCATGACAAATACCCACTGAATCAATAACTTTAAGTTTCAGCAAAAAAATTTATTTGAAATAACTTCTCCAATTAAAAAACATTTCGTAATTTTGCGAAATATAAACATATAAAATAAAATTGCCATGGATATAAAAGTTTTAGGCACCGGCTGCCCGAATTGTAAAATGCTGGAGAAATCCGTGAGAGATATCGTTGCAGAATTAAATATTGACGCCGCTATCGAAAAAGTGGAAGACATCGTCATGATCATGAATTATGGCATCATGCGCACACCAGGTCTGGTGATTGACGGAAAAGTGGTTTTTAGCGGCAGAGTTCCTTCCATGAAAGAGCTCAAAGAAATCATTGAAAAAAACAAATAATTATGTCACCTAAACCAAAATTCACAGAAGAGCACAAGCAAATAGCCTTAATTGCAAAAGCATTAAGCCATCCGGCACGGGTTTATATAATTGAAAAGCTTCTGGGATTAAATTCATGTTGCACCAGCGGCGAAATGATAGGAGATATTCCCATAGCCCGCTCCACACTTTCACAACATCTGAAAGAGCTGAAATATGCAGGTTTGATACAAGGTGAGATAGAACCTCCCATAATAAAATATTGTATAAACACTAAAAACTGGGAAATTGCAAAAACACTGTTGGAAGAATTTTTGAACAAAGGCAAAAACAAATAACAAGCAAAAAAATTGAACTATGAAAAAATTATCAGCATTAAAATCATTGACACTTGTTATTATAGTCTTGTTATTTTTGGGCTGCAATCAAGCAAACAAAAAATCAGACGAACAGGTGGCAACCGACACCCTTGCAAAAGTTGAACAAAAAAGCATTGACTCACTACCGGTAACGGATACGACAGATAAAAAAGATGTTGTTGAACAAAAAAAAGATTTACCTAAAGTTTTGGTGTACAACTTTCATATCACTAACCGTTGTGTGTCGTGCATAGCCATAGAAAAAGCAACGACAAAAACACTGAATACTTACTTTTCTGCAGAACTTAAACAAGGCAGGGTCAAACAATATATTTTAAATGTAGATGAAGATAAAAATGCTGATATAGCTGAGAAATATCAGGCCTTTGGTTCAGGGCTTTATGTGACGAGAGTTTTCAAAGGGAAAGAAACCACCACCGACATGACAGGAGATGGCTTCAAATTTGCTAAAAACAAGGAGGAAAAATTTATTGAAATCCTAAAAAACAAAATCACTGAATATTTAAAATAATAACCATGAAAAAACCGGTCATAATTACATTTTTACTCTTGTTGTCTGTTGGAGTATTCTCACAAAAAAGTAACGACACCATTATTTCAAACAATCCCCAGAACCTGAAACTGAAAGTTTATTACTTTCATATCACTAACCGCTGCAACACCTGTTTTTCTATTGAAAAATATGTCAGGCAGACTATTGACAACAATTTTGCGAGCCAGCTTGAACTTGGAATTGTTGACCTGTATGTTCTGAATTGCGAGCTGCCCGAAAACAGAGACCTGGTAAAAAAATATGAAGCCTACGGAGCTACACTGGCCATAACTTCATTTGTCAGCGGCAAAGAAGACAAAAGCGAAGACCTTACAGGCTGGGCTTTCAAAAAAGTACACGAGCCCGACATATTTATTTCTGAACTGAAATCAAAAATTGATGAATCATTAAAATAACACAACATGAAAAAAGCAACATTATTAATTGCAGTTTTAATCATTTCCGCGTCTGCACTTTTCGCTCAGAGTACCAAAGGAAAAGCAGAGGTATTGTATTTCAAAGCCAACCTTGCCTGTTGCAAAGCAAAGGCCTGCAATGTCCTCGAAGCGGACATCAAAGGTATCGTTGAAAAAAACTATCCCACAGGAAATGTAATTTTCAAAGAGGTAAAAATTGCCGAAGAAAGTAATAAAGCCCTTATTGATAAATACCAAGCCACTTCACAGACGGTCATCATTGTTAAGAAAAAGAAGAAAAAAGAAACCAGTGTGAATGTCACAGACATAGTAAAAAATTATATGCTTGACCAGAATAAAGAAACGCTGGAGAAAGAGCTGATAGCCAAGATTGACGGGCTTTTAAAGTAGATTTTTTTTATGGACTTTTTACAAAACTGGCTGGATGGGACCAATGTTCCATTTCTATCAGCATTTATACTAGGGATCATGACGGCTATCAGCCCCTGCCCGCTTGCCACCAACATCACAGCTATTGGCTTTATAAGCAAAGACCTCGAAAATCGTAAAAAGATTTTTTTTAACGGTTTATGGTACACCCTGGGTAGAGCTATCAGTTATACAACAATTGGTATAATTTTATTTTTTGGTGCCAGCACCTTCCAAATTGCCAAATTTTTGCAGTCGCACGGTGAGAAATTTTTAGGACCACTTTTAATAATAATCGGAATACTAATGCTCGATTTTATCAAAATAAAACTACCCGGCAGCGGAAAGTTAACAGAACGAATGGGGAAAAACAAGAAAAACAACTGGTGGAGCGCGTTATTATTAGGTATTGTCTTTGCTCTTGCTTTTTGCCCTTATAGCGGGGTTCTTTATTTCGGCATGCTCATCCCTATTACTATCAGTTCACCATCCGGTTTATTTCTGCCGCTGGTGTATGCTATTGCAACAGGATTACCGGTAATCATAGTGGCATATCTGCTGGCATTCAGCATATCAAGCCTGGGAGGATTTTATAACAAAGTGAAAGTATTTGAAAAATGGTTTAGGCGGGTTATTGCTGTTGTCTTTATTATTGTAGGATTTTACTATGTTTATATATTCTACTTTCAGAAACTGATTTCATAAATTTTTTTATAAATTCATTTCGCTTTTTTGCGAAATACAAAAACGTATTATGATGGAAACAAAAAAAGAAATTAAAATTTTAATCTGGATCGCATTGGTATTCGGGGCAGTGTTTTTTTTACCAATAGATAGCGCCCGTTTTACAACAGCCATTGACGCAACCTTTGATTTAGCTAAATGGTATGCGCGTGAACACGTAATTCTTTGCCTGTTACCGGCATTTTTCATTGCGGGGGTTATTTCGGTATTTGTCAGCCAGGGTTCGGTGCTGAAATATTTTGGCGCCAACGCAAAAAAATGGCTTGCATATACAGTGGCTGCTGTTTCGGGAACTATACTTGCTGTGTGTTCCTGCACCATATTGCCCTTATTTTCGAGTATTCACAAACGCGGCGCGGGTTTAGGCCCTGCTATTGCTTTTCTATATTCCGGGCCGGCAATCAATATACTTGCCATAATATTAACAGCACGTATTTTAGGGTTTGAAATGGGCGTTGCACGGACAGTCGGAGCCGTTTCATTCAGTGTAATTATAGGAGTGATCATGTCGCTGATATACCGCAAAGAAGAAAAACAAAAACGCGAAGACCAGATGAATATACAACTCCCGCCTGAGAAACGGCCGATGTGGCAGACATCCTTTCATTTTTTTACGCTGATACTGATCCTTGTTTTTGCCAACTGGGGCAGCCCTTCTGATGGTGACACCTCCAGCGCCTGGTATTACATCTGGTATTACAAATGGTATATCACCGGGTTTTTCGGATTGTTTCTGGTGTATTCGCTGATAAAAATATTAAAAATCAAATGGCAATGGGTACTTTTTGCTGTTATAGCAACAGCGGCTGCCGCCATACTTTCCACCTTGTTTATTCCTGATACAAAACTCAGTCCGCTGGTACCCATGATCGTGGGCATAGCCGCATTGAGTATCATCACGCTTCTTGATAAAAAAGAACAGGAAAATAAAGAATGGACAATATCAACGTGGGGCTTTGCCAAACAGATACTTCCATTACTTGCCATTGGCGTGGTTACAGCAGGTTTCCTTCTCGGTTCAACTCACGATGGGAAAACCATCGCCGGAGTGATACCCAATGAATGGATACAATGGCTGGTGGGTGGCAATTCCGTGTTTTCCAATTTTTTCGCATCTATTGTTGGTGCATTTATGTATTTTGCCACATTGACAGAAGTTCCCATTCTGCAAGGCCTGATTGCTTCCGGCATGGGCAAGGGTCCTGCCCTGGCTTTATTGCTTGCAGGCCCATCTTTATCGTTACCAAATATGCTGGTTATAAAAAAAGTAATGGGAACTCAGAAAACTGTTGTATATGTTAGTCTTGTTGTGGTAATGGCCACCATCACAGGAATTATTTATGGAAGTATCTTTTAGTTTTCTTTAAAACCATTTTTTTAAAGTTCAACAAATGTTTGATGGTTCTGTAACGGAAAATAAAATGAAAGAACTTGCCGAACGTATTTACAGGTTTATTGAAAAATACGCTGTAATCTCTCCTGAATACAACGGACATAATGAGAAATATACAAACTATGATGTTCGATCACTTTTAGCTTGTGCTGATATGCTCCATAAGGGAGAAAAACCAAAGACATGTGCTTCTTCATGGAAATGTAGTTGCGCTTATGAGCCAAGGTGGTCGAAAGAAGGCGAAACGGAACATGATGATATGATGCGTGAAATCTATAAGATGATTGAATCAATTTAAAGTTATTTAACACAATCAAATGAAATACATTCAGAAATCATCAAAAGAAGTAAAACAAATACTTGGATTAACATCTTCTTTAGTTGGGGTGAAATTTATTTTTCCAGAAGAAGAAATACCTGCCAAAATTGAAAAACTCACAAGCCATCGCTATTGCCAGGCGCTTATGAAAGCGCGTCATGGGGCTCATGTATTACTTGATGCTGAGGGTATCTCCTGCCCTGCCGCCGCAGCCGCATTCGGCTTTAAGCCCCTTCCCGAAGGCTTGAAAACAGGAAAAGGCTTAGTGGGTTTTGGTATTGTAAAAGAAGAAGGCACAGGCAAAACCATGTTTGAAGGAATGAGCACTTTGCCTCACGGGAAACTCAAGGCGTTATATCTGTTTCCGCTTGAAACAGCAAATATAGAACCCGATAATCATAGTGGAAGATGAAACCGAAAAACTCATGTGGTTTGCCCTGGCCAACCTCAATATTAAGGGAGGGCAACGCGTTGAAAGCAGCACAGCAATTTTGCAGGCAACCTGTGTGGACGCAACCACAGTTCCATCTTACAACAAAAATTCAATATGAGCATGGGATGCTATGGCTGCCGTGATGCAACTGATATTTGCCCAAATGAAACGGTACTGGGTTTTCCTTTTAAAGATTTTGATGCTATTGTGCAAAGTTTAAAATTTTTAAATCAAAAGGCCATACCAAATTCCCGAGGCAAAAATGCTTTGGCTATGCTCAAACGCAAAGAAGCAGAAGAAATAAGTAAAAACGACCCTTTTAAAAATTAAACACATGGAACCATTCAAACATCTTGATGCAGAAACTATTGAATTAGCAGGTATTGCAGCATCCATAGCGGGTGGCTGCCGCCCCTGTCTCGATTATCATTATAAAAAAGCCATTGAAATTGGTTGCACGAAAGAACAAGCAGCAGAAGCCATTGAACTTGGCAAAATGATAAAACAAAGGCCAATAAATGATATTTATGATCAAGTTGAGAAACTCTTAAAATCAACCCTATAGCAGACATTTTCTTTTTAATTATTCATTTTTAATTATATAAAATGGAAGAAATAATAGACGGTTGCCTATGCGGAAGTGGCGAACATATGGTTTTAGCCTGTTCCGGTTCTTCAGATGTCGGACAGATAACCGATTTGGTTGCCCGAAAACTTCGTGACAATAAGGTACGAAAAATGAATTGCCTTGCTGTTATAGGCGCTGGTATTGAAAAATCAATTGAGAATTTCAAGACTAAAAACATCCTTGTTATTGACGGTTGTCCGATAGATTGCGGTAAACGAATCATGGACAAGAACGGGTTTACTAATTACCAATATATGAGGGTAACAGATCTGAGGTATAAAAAAGGAGAAACAACCGTAAATGATGATGTGATAAACGATGTATATGAAATGGCAAAAACCTTTGTTTAAAATGATATGCATTTAAACATCATCATATTAGGTGTGGATTGCTCTAAATGCAATGCACTTCTTGATCGTATACAAAAAATTGTGTCGGACAATGCCTTGGATGCCAGTGTCGAAAAAATTACGGATACCGGTCGGCTTATCTCTTATGGAATTTGTTCTGTTCCTGCAATAGTTATAAATGGCAAAGTTGTTTCAAGAGGAATTGTTCCGGCTGAAACTGAAATTATTAAGTTATTAAATGAATTTCTGGCAGATAGCGAAAAGCTGACGATCCCTTTAAAAAAGAACCTGAATAAACGCCATCTGTTCACAATTTTATTTTTGATCATTTTTATTTCTGTTTTACTTGCAATTGTATTTTTAACTAAAAATAAAACCGGGCACAAAGACAAGGATCTTTTATCCGAATCTTCCATAGCGCCATTAAGCATTGCAGACAGTTTAAACCTGTTGTACAATTACACAAGGAAAATGTCAACCTATCAAATTACTTTTCTCGAATTTGGATCTAAAGGCTGCATAGAGTGTAATAAAATGGAAAAAGTTATGAAGGAAATAAAAGAAAAATATAAAGGAAGTGTTAATGTCGTTTTCTATGATGTCCGGATGAAAGAAAACAAAAAAACAGCCAAACATTTCGGCATTCAGCTAATTCCTGTACAAATACTACTTGATAAAACCGGAAAGGAATGTTTTAGGCACATAGGATATTTTTCATTTAATGAACTTGAAAATGAATTTCTTAAATTTGGCGTGTCTGAAATTAAATAGCAGCTTAATACATAAAAAGCCATAATACTTGTAAAATAAATAAACCGTCACATCCCAAAATGTTTTAAAATGAAAATAAATAACACTGAAAACTTATATAATATGCAAAATAAATGGCAACGGTCAGCAAAAAATTTTGTGCTTTTTGTAATATACCTTTCTTTATTAATACCTATTGAATCATGCAAAAAAGATAGGGAGCCGCCCTTAACCGACACATCTGATAATTTGGCATTAGATAGTTTGGTTTCTACAAAAAAGAACATTGCTACATGGGAAGCAATTTATATTACAGCTTATGCAAGAGGACAGAATCTGTCATTTCAATGGAGTGCAAACCATGGAAGTATGACCGGTAGAGATTCTGTAACTGTTATGTACTGGGCATGTGAATCATGTGTTGGACTTAATACTGTTGAATGTAAAGTTAACAATGAATACGGTACTGTATCCGATACGATCATGATAAGAGTAAATCCATGATCTTGAGGAGAATTATTGTCCTTTTTTACATTTTAGCATTATCCGTAAACAATATCGCTTACGGGCAATGCTGCACAGCCGGAAATCCTATCGGTGGTGATGGCTCAAATATAGGTGCGGACAAAAAGGAATTAAGAATCTCGGCATCCTATAAATACAGCCTATCCAAAAATTATTTTTACCATGACATTAAAACAGACCTGCAATATGTAGACAAAAGTTATTTTGATTACGGCTCACTTTCACTAACCTACGGAATATTGTCCAAACTATCTGCAAATGCAGAACTGGGGTATTTTATAGATAAAACCCAGAAGCTGACCATCAATAATGAAAGCGAACTGATAAGGGCACATGGCTTGGGAGACCTGGCATTCAATATCAAATACATTCCATTCAGAACAGTCAAACCAATATCCCAATTAGTAATATCTGCCGGAATCAAAATACCCGTGGGAGCATTTAACGAACAAATCAACGGGGTTACCATTCCCATCTCATTACAACCATCATCGGGTTCTTTAAAGTATAATGCAAGTGCTTTCTATATGCGCAAACGTCCTGACAGAAGATTCGGGTGGAACACTTTTGCTCTTTTTGAAATAAGCCAAACCATTAAAAAAGGTTATTTAATATACAGGTACGGCAATTATTTTCAATTTGCATTTGCCGGCACATGTGCAATAACCAAAAAATTTGATTTTATAGCCAATGCAAAATTTGAATTTAGAGGTAGGGACAAAAGGGAAAACAATTTAAAGATAGAATCCACCGGCAGTTATGTACTGTATATTAACCCGCAACTAATCTACGATTTTAAATATAAATGGGGACTTTTTGCTATGGCTGATATCCCACTTTACAAGTATGTGAACGGTTGCCAGCTTACAAATACATTTTCAGTACAAGTCGGACTGAGAAAAAGTTTTTCTTTATGCAAATCAAATAGTTAGCAATTTATATATTTTTTAGATAAAAAAATTTTTGTCATTAAAAATTAATGTCGTATGTTTGCAACATTAAACATATAAATAATGAATAACAATAAATTTGACGAATTCAGCCAGGATCAGCAAAACATTGCCTTGTTCGGAAAAATCCTTTCGCATCCGGCAAGGATTGCTATCATTCAATTGTTGGCGGAGAAAAATGAAATCAGGACGGGTAATATTTCTGATTTTTTGCCAATCAGCCGGCCAACAGTATCCCAACACCTGAAAGACCTCAAAGAAATGGGAATCATACAGGGTACTATTGACGGTTTAAAAATCCATTACTGTCTGGATATGAAAAAACTTGCAGAAATGAAACAAACCTTCAATAGTTTTTTTGACAGCACTATAAGTTCATTTATGTGTCAATGCGATTGAAATTATACAAATTAATAAAATATAATCAAAATGAAAAATATCAAACATATCCCTCTTTACTTGTTATTATTTGCCCTTGTATCCTGTGGAAATCCAAAATTGAATAGTGAAAACAGCGAAGATGGGAATGAAGGCAATGGCACAGATGATAAACTGAATTTTGAGCTACCTGCAAGTCTTTCAAATGATGTTTTGGAAAAAGCAAAAAATGATGGAAAACCTATCTTTCTTGTTATAACAGGTACAGGTGCTACAGGTATTAACGAGGCCATTAAAAATGTAACTGACGCTAACAGGAATTTAAGCAAATCACTGGTTTATTCATTGGACAAGGACAATTCAGCAAACAACGAACTTGTAAACAGATTTGGTATTGCAACTATTCCTGTACCTTTTATTTTAGTGATTTCTTCAAAGGGCATCGCTGTTGCTGGTGGAACACCAACCCAAATGACTGCGGAACAGATAATAAAATCCATTCCTTCACCCAAACAAGATGAAGTTTATATGGCTCTTAGTGAAAAGAGACCTGTATTTATAGTTGTCTCAAAAAAGAATTATACAGATAAAGAAAATATTCTCGCAGTATGCAAAAATGCAAGTAATAAAAACAATATGAAACCCGCCATAGTTGAGATTGATTTTGATGACCAGAATGAGAAAGCTTTTTTAGGGCAAATAGGGATAACTTCTATTAATGGCACAACAATAACGGCTGTGGCAAATGCGGCAGGACAGATAACCGGTACGTTCCCGGGTATGCCCACAACGAACCAACTTAATGCTGCGGCAAACAAAGTGCAACAAAGTGGCGGTTGCTGCCCGGGTGGAAGCAGCAAAGGTTGCGGTTGATTCCGATTGTATAAATATTCAGAATTCATTAAAATAAATTCACACTAAAAAACAAAAAAACTAAAACCATGAAAAAATTTAAAATCAATGCAGGTCAAATAAGTGTTTATATTACAATATTTCTTGTTGCTGTATTTACACTAAATGTTCATTCAAAGACATGGGCTAAAGAAAATAATCACAAAACAGTTGTTCCTGTGCTTTCCATAAAAGAACAATTAGAAAAAGCCAAAAAGGAAGGTAAGGCGGTTTTTATGGTCATATCCGGAACAGGGGCAAGCGGTGTTGATAAGGCCCTTGTGATTGCCAACGGCGCTAAAGCAAAATATACAAAATCCGAAGTGATGCAAATGAATAAAGATGATGCTGCCAACAGCGATTTAGTTACAAAATTTGGAATTGGGTTTGTGCAACTCCCTTTTATCCTTGTGCTTTCTCCAAAGGGTATTGCAGTAGCGGGATATCCGGCACTACAGGCGACTTCAGACATGCTTGTACAAGCAATTCCAAGCCCAAAGAAAGAAGAAGTTTTATTGGCAGTATCTGAAAAAAGGCCTGTGTTCATTGTTGTATCAAAAAAAGGATTGACAGATAAAACTACGGTGCTGGCAAATTGTAAATCAACAAGTGCCAAGATGCCCAATAAACCAAGTGTTGTGGATTTTGATTTTAATGATACCAAAGAAGCTGCTTTTTTGAAACAGATAGGAATTACCGCCATTAATGATAAGACTATTACTGTTGTTGCAAATGCATCGGGACAGGTAACCGATAAATATGAAGGTATTGTATTAGAAACAGCGCTGATGGCCTCGGCAAATAAAGTTATTAAAACAGGCGGTTGTTGTCCGGGAGGCAGCACCAGCGGATGTGGCCCGAAAAAATAAAAAAATATTGTTATGAATATTAGAAAACTTGTCTGGCTTGAGTTCAAACAACACAAGTCGCAGTTGGTTTCAGGGCTGCTTGCAATAGTACTTGGGATTACAGTTATTGTAGGTATCAGATCAATTTCTGTTGTTTCGGAGAAAGCAGTCGCAGTGAACCTGGATAACCTTGGCGCCAATATTCTTGTGTTACCACAGGCTTCCAATGTTGACAATTATTATGCTGCTGACATCGATGCACCAACCATTCCCGAAGAGTATGTTGACAGAATTGTTGCTTCCAATCTCCAGGGTGTGGATAATTTATCTCCAAAATTAACACGAAGAACAAAAATTGGAAATGAAACCGTTGTACTCACGGGTATTCTACCGAAAAACGAGATCACCTCAAAACCCATGTGGCAGCAATCCGGCTTATTGGGAAATGATTTAAAAGCAAGCTGCGCACCCACTAATACTGCAAATCAAAGCAGCGGTTACGCTGATGAAAAATTGCAGCGAAAAGTTATTGATTCATTAGGTGGCGATGAATGTCTGGTTGGTTATGCCGCGGCTTCTAAACTAAAAGTTAGTGAGGGCGGCAACCTTGACATATTAGGTGAAAAATTCAAAGTAGCCAGGGTGTTAAATGAAACAGGTACCGTTGATGATGACAGAATCTTCATCCATCTGCATAAAGCCCAGGAATTGTTTAAAATTCCCGCACAGGTAAGCGCCATCGAAATAATGGGTTGCTGTAATGCAATATCCGACGGGCTTCTTGGTAAACTGCGCAATGTGCTGCCGGATACAAGAATAACAACCATCGGCCAGATCGTATCCACACAAATAGAAACCAACAAAATGATGAACAAGGTTTCCATGATATTTTTGATCATCATCATCTTTGTCGGCGGTATATCCATTGGCAATTTCATGTGGGCCAACATCAACGAACGCCGTAAGGAAATCGGGATGTTACGCATGGTAGGATTTAACAAAACAGTGATTTACCGGATGATGCTGTCGAAAGCATTAGTGTTAGGAATTATCGGCGGAATCGTTGGTTATATTCTCGGTACTTTAGCCGGGATGTGGCTGGGCCCTGAACTGGCCGGATTGCCTGTAAAACCTATAGCAAGCCTGATCGGAGTTTCACTGGCAATATCCATCGGCGTTTCTTTATTAGGTGCTATGATACCCTCATATCTTGCCGGAAGAATTGAACCATTTTCAAATATGCAGGAGGGCTAATTATGATATTAAAAGTAAACAACCTAAATAAACAATATCAAAAAGCAGGCAGAGGTGTTCATGCTCTGGATAATATCAGTTTTGAAGTAAAAAAAGGAGACTTTGTTACTATTACCGGGCCATCGGGTTCGGGCAAAACTACGCTCCTGCTTTCTTTGGCGGGATTGATCAAAACTACTTCAGGAGAAATTTATTTCAATGATTTTCGCATTGATAATGCAAATGACAGGCACCTGTCAGACTTCAGAAAAAACCATGTGGGATTTGTCATGCAAAGTTTTGCCCTGATCCCATATCTTACGGCTTTAGAAAACGTGATGCTTCCTTTGGCAATTTCAAAATTTTCAAAAAAGGACAAAATAAAAAAAGCAAATGCATTAATGGAGTTGGTGTGTCTCGAAGACAGGAAGAAACATTATCCCAGAGAGCTTTCAGCCGGTCAGCAACAAAGGGTAGCTATTGCAAGGGCTTTAATAAATGAACCCGACTTAATTTTAGCCGATGAACCAACCGGAAATCTTGATCCTTCCCTTTCATCTGAAATTCTGAATTTACTGAAAAAGATCAACAGGGAAAAAGGAATGACCATTGTCATGGTTACGCACAGTCCTCAGGCAGCCGAATACGGCACAATGAAAATACACCTGATAGATGGTAAAATTGAAACACTTCACCATAATCCCAAAATCGAAATGTCACAATTAAATTTGGTAAATTAATTTTTAATAAAATTATCATGAAAACTACAAAACTATTAACTTTATGTTTGTTCTTTTTTGCTTCAATTATGGTTGCTAAAGGACAAGCAGATAAACCTCAGACAAATTCTCCTGTTATTTCGTTTGATAAATTAGTACATGATTATGGTACTATAAAACAGGGTTCTGACGGGACTTGTGAATTTACTTTTAAAAACACAGGTAAAGAACCATTGATATTGAGCAATGTAAAATCATCATGCGGGTGTACTGTCCCTACCTGGCCCAAAGACCCGATTATACCTGGTCAAAGCGGAGTGATAAAAGTGGTTTATGACACGAAAAGAGTCGGCATTATAAGTAAAACTATTACTGTAATATCGAATGCCGAAACAGGAACAGTAACTCTATCTATTAAAGGTAATGTTATTGAATAAATCTAACTTGGAGTATGTCAAAATTTAATAATTTCGCTTTTAACCTAATTTCGGGTATTAAATGAATAGCAATAATAAATTATTTTTTGCATCTTCAGGGTTTCAATCTGCCGGTTTTTTAAACCTTACTCCAAAAGAAGCCTATTACGAAACTCAAAATAATGCTATTCTTGTTGATGTGAGGGAAGAAGAACTAACAGGATACAAACAGTTTGACGTGCCTAAAACAATTTTCTTACCCATTAGCCTGATTACAGAAAAGTTCAGTGAATTACCAGGCGACAAACCCGTAATTATTGCTGATTCTGCCGGGCTTAGAAGCAAGGAAGCTATGATATTTCTTGCCGGAAAAAATTTTAAAAACATTGCAAATCTGGCAGGCGGCTTAGTTGAATGGGAACGGGACGGATTACCATTATTAATAAACCCAAAGGAAAAGCTGGATGGTTCGTGTGTATGCCAGCTCAAACCGAGAACAAAATAACTTCATTATGAAAATTTTGATAATTTGCACAGGGAACACTTGCAGAAGCCAGATGGCTGAAGGGTTTTTAAAGTCAATTGACCAAAACCTGGAGGTATTTTCGGCAGGTACCAAAGCTGAACAGAAAGTAAATCCTTATGCAGTAAAAGCAATGGCAGAAATTGGTACTGATATAAGTACTCAATATCCCAAACAAGTGGATATTTTTCTAAACGATACTTTTGATTATGTGATTACTGTTTGCGATGGCGCTAAAGCAGTTTGCCCTATATTCACAGGGAAAGTAACTCATCGCCTTCATATCGGATTTGATGATCCTGCCGCTGCCAAAGGAACTAAAGAAGAAGTAATGCCTGTTTACCGGCGGATACGGGATGAGATAAAAGAAAAACTAACGTCATTTTATAATAACATTAAATGAAAGCAAAAATTATTTCAGTACTTTCAAGCTTAGGAGCAGTGCTGTTAAGTTGTTTCGGTGGTGCCTGCGGTCCTGCCTGCTTTTTAAGCGGTTGCTGCGGAAGTTATGCAATACTTGGTTTTATTGGTATTTCGGGAGCTTCTCTGAGTTTTTTAAATAAACTCACACCCGTTTTCCTTGCACTGACGGTATTAAGCCTGGGTTATGCTTTTTATCAAGCGTATAAGCCCAAACCAAAAGCCTGCTGTGAAACAGGCAACAGTCCTGAAAGTAAAGATTGCTGTACGAATGAAAAGAAACCATCCTTTTTAAAATCAAAAGCTTTTTTGTGGATAATTACAATCATGTGTGTGATTTTATGGACATATCCGTTGATTTCTGGTAACAATAAGTCAGTCGATAACATTAACTGCTGCCCTGGAACGGATACCGTTAAATCCTCATGCTGCCCCAGACCGGCCGACAGCACGGCCACTTTCGAGCCCGTTTCCATAAAAACCAATACCTGTTGTCCCGGCACAAAAAATTAATTTTAACAAACAAAAAAATAAACACTTATGTTCAATAAAAACAAAAAATTAAAAGAAATCGTCAAGGAAAAATATGGCGCCATTGCGGAACAAAGCAAGGAGAACAATGACTCGTCGTGCTGCGGGACGAGCGGATGCTGCGGCGTTGACTACACCGTTTTCAGTGAGAAATACGACCATTTGAAAGGTTATAACCCCGATGCAGACCTTGGACTTGGCTGCGGATTACCTACTGAATTTGCGCAGATAAAACAAGGCGATACCGTGGTTGATTTGGGTTCAGGTGCAGGCAATGATTGTTTTATAGCACGCGAACTCGTTGGAGAAACCGGTAAGGTAATCGGTATAGATATGACCGAAGCCATGATAAAAAAAGCAAAAGAAAACACTGAAAAACTTGGCTTTAAAAATGTGGAATTCCGCTTAGGAGATATTGAAAAAATGCCTCTTACATCCAATGTTGCTGATGTTGTAGTGAGCAACTGCGTTCTGAACCTTGTACCGGATAAAGAGAAAGCGTTCAAAGAAATATACAGGATTTTGAAACCCGGCGGCCATCTTTCTGTTTCCGATGTGGTTCTGGAAGGCGAACTGCCAAAAAGTATCAAAGAAGAGGCAGAGATGTATGCCGGATGCGTATCCGGCGCAATTCAGATCAAGGATTATCTCAACATAATGGAACAGGCAGGGTTGAAAAATATAAATATACAGAAAAAAAAGAGTATCACGGTTCCAGATGAGATTTTATTAAAATATATGAACAACGCGAAACTTAATGAATATAAAAAATCCGAATCAGGTATTTATAGCATTACAGTTTATGCAGAAAAAACAATAACATGTTGTTGTGGTTGTGATTGCTAACAAAAAATCATTATTATGCCATCAACCACCAAACTTAAATTTCTTGACAGATACCTTACCCTGTGGATTTTCCTTGCCATGGCCATCGGGGTACTTTCGGGATATTTTTTCCCTGCTATCGCTGATTTCTGGGAATCACTCAAATCTTCTCCTGAAAGCACAACCAACATACCCATAGCTATCGGGCTTATTGTGATGATGTATCCTCCGCTTGCCAAAGTGAAATACGAAGAACTTGGCGATGTGTTCCGCAACTGGAAAGTGCTTGGTCTTTCGTTGGTTCAGAATTGGGTCATTGGCCCGGTGCTTATGTTTGCCCTTGCCATTATTTTCTTCAAACTGTTTCCTGGAGAAAATAACGCAAACCTCCCCTACATGTATGGAATTATAATGATCGGGCTGGCACGATGCATTGCCATGGTTATTGTATGGAACGACCTTGCAAAAGGCGACACACAATATGCCGCAGGGCTTGTGGCGTTCAATTCTATTTTTCAGGTGTTGTTTTTCTCGGTATATGCTTACGTTTTCATAGCTGTACTACCCGGATGGTTTGGCATACCAACCAATGATGCTGTTGAAAAAATCACTATCGGGCAGATAGCACAAAGTGTATTTATCTATCTGGGTATTCCTTTTATTGCAGGCTTTCTGACCAGATTTTTGCTTATAAGAGTAAAAAGCAAAGAGTGGTATCATACAAAATTCATCCCCAAAATAAGCCCACTGACACTTATTGCGCTACTGTTCAACATCATCGTGATGTTTTCGCTCAAAGGCGAATACATTGTTAAAATACCTCTTGATGTGGTGCTGATTGCCATACCATTGCTGGTGTATTTTGTGATCATGTTCTTATCATCTTTCTTTATGAGTAAAAAGATAGGCGCAACATACGAACAAACCGTAACACTGTCTTTTACCGCTGCCAGTAACAATTTTGAACTGGCTATTGCAGTAGCCATAGCTATTTTCGGGATGAGTTCCGGCGAAGCTTTTGCTGCCGTCATCGGACCTCTGGTGGAAGTGCCTGTGATGATTGGTTTGGTGAACGTGGCCTTTTGGTTTAAGAAGAAGTATTTTTCCAACCCTGGTGAAATTTAAATTGAAAAATAATTTTTTATTTTTGTATCCGTTATGTAAATGATTTTTCAGACACATATCTGCGGCTGCTTGAATAACGAAGCAGACAAAATGTATAAAGCAAATAATTTAAAGTATTTATATAAGAAAAAAGTGAAACGATATGAAAACAAAACTACTTCTTTCATTGTTAATTTTATTTAGCGTCGCGGTATACGGGCAAAACAAGGCTGTTATTATGTTTGATAAGACTGTGCATGACTTCGGCAAATTTAAGGAAGAAGGCGGCAAGGTTTCCACGGAGTTCAACTTCACCAACAATGGGAATGAAAAACTGGAGATTGCAACAGTAAAACCTTCATGCGGATGTATCACCGCTGAATGGACGCAAACTCCGGTAGCTCCCGGAGGAAAAGGTTTTGTTAAGGTTTTTTACGATCCCAACCGCAGGCCGGGCGTATTTGAAAAATCGGTATGGGTTAGCTCCAATGCATTAGTACCTGAAGTCACATTGAATATCAAAGGAGAGGTTATCCCAAAAGTAAAGACCCTGCTCGACTCCTTCCCCGTTAAGAACGGAAATATCCTGATGGCATCCAATGCTTTCTATTTGAGAAATGTAAGCAACAAAGAAGTTAAAAAAGATTCATTGCTTATATATAATTCATGGAATAATCCTGTCACCCTGGCCTTTAAAGATTTGCCAACCTTCATAAAATGCAGCGCAAATCCATCAACACTGGCGCCAAAGCAGCGCGGTAAAATTTACATAACTTATGATGCCTCCAAAAAAAATGCTTATGGCATAGTCACGGATACGGTATCGCTTATGACTAATGATTTCTTTAATCCCGAAAAGAAAATGTTGGTAACAGCAACTATAGTGGACGATTTTTCGAAACTCACCGATGAACAGAAAAAAAATGCACCGGGCATCACATTCACAACTGATTTTATTGATTACGGGACAGTTAAAACGGGCGACATCGTTAAAAAAAGTTTTGAATTCACCAATAAAGGAAAAGACACCCTTTTTATCCGGAAAGTAGCCCCTTACCGGGATGATTGCAAAGTGTCCGTTGAAGGGAAAACTGCCGTAGCCGCAGGAGAAAGCAGCAAGATTATCATTGAATTCAATACCAAAGGATTAGCCGGCGAAGAAAAACGTACGGTATTGGTAAACACCAATGACCCGGCACGACCGTTCCTCATTTTGATCATACAGGGAAAAATCACTCCTTAATCAAATTGTACCTTGAAGAATAAAAATAACATCCTCCTCTGGCTGATCCGAATACTTATCTTCGTTTTATTCACCGTTTCAGGTATTGCCAAACTATTCCCTGTCTGGGCTTTCGAAAAACAACTCGTTGACCTGGGTATCACTTCATGGTGCTATGCACCTTACCTCGCAAGATTCATGATCGCCCTTGAGCTTGCCATAGGAATTGCAATACTGCAGCCACACCATCTGAAAAAGATTGTTATTCCGGGAACTCTGCTGCTATTGCTTGCGTTCTGCATCCACCTCACTATCGTGATGTACAGACAGGGCGCTATGAGCGGTAATTGCGGCTGCTTCGGACAACTGATACCAATGACGCCGCTGGAAGCCTTCATCAAAAATATAGTGACCATCGGGTTGCTGATCTACCTGTTCAGAAATATCAGTAAGCGTGAAAAAGGTAAGGATAAATTTATATATTTGTTATTGATATACCTGGCGATGGCCTTGGCCGTATTTGTTTTCTTTCCTTTTTGTCCTTGTAAAACCTACGACCCGGCGAAACAAAATACGTATAGCGCCGACACGGTTGAACAAAACCAGACATTTAAGGATACCGCGGCAATTTCTACACAAGACACTACCGGTCAAAAGATTAAAACTAATAACAGCAAGCCTGCTAAAGTGTCTGATCCTTTGATACAAAATGAAAACAAAGGCCCGAAAAAAACAAAATCCATATATAGTGATTTTAAGACCTTCGGTAATAAAACGGTGGATCTGGATGAAGGAAAAAAGGTCATCTGTTTTTTTTCTGCAGGTTGTGAAGATTGCAGAGAAACTGCAACTGTTCTAAATGCTATCTCAAAAAAAATTGAAATTCCTCCTGTTTATGTTTTCTTTATGAACGAAGAAACAGAACTGATACCAGATTTCTTTAAAGAGGCCGGCGTGAGTTTTCCTTATAGTATACTGGAAGTTCCTGTTTTCTGGCAACTTTTAGGAATGAATGCCGACACACCCGGCGTGGTTCTGCTTTGGAACGGAAACCTGATACGCTTTTTTGAAGGCACCGGTCAAAATAAGTTTGATGCCCGGGATTTTGAAACGGCCTGCAGGTCTATGTAATTGTGTTAGCTCTTCAGATTTTTCCGGTTTCAAATATCCCTGATAACCCATTCAGATTTAGCTATAATTATTTATATTTGTCATGACTATCTTCAAAAAAGATAATACGTAACTGAACTCATAATATGAGAAAAATAACAATATGTTTACTCGTATTCCTCGTCACAGTCATTGTTGTAAGCGGACAGGAGGATTTTTTCACCAGACTTTCCGACGCTGCCATTGAACTTACGAAAATCAAAGTCGAATATGATCCTGCATATGTTGATATAGACTATCCAAATGGGGACATTCCCGCAAATAAAGGCGTATGTACAGATGTCGTTATTCGCGCGTACCGGAAACTGGGCATAGACCTGCAAAAAGAAGTCCATGAGGATATGAGCGCAAATTTTGACCTTTACCCGGACATGTGGGGGCTTCATAAACCGGATAAAAACATTGACCACCGGAGGGTACAAAATCTTATGGTTTTCTTTGCCAGTCATGGAACGGTCAAAACCATCACCGGCAATCCGGACGACTATACCCCGGGCGACATCGTATGCTGGAATCTGGGAGGCGAAATCACGCATATCGGGCTGGTAGTAGATAAAAAATCTGATGACGGAAAACGATTTATGATCGTCCATAACATCGGCGCAGGGCAGGTGCTGGCTGATTGCTTGTTTGATTTCAGGATCATCGGGCATTACACCTATAAAAAATAACAAAACACACTTATGGCCATACCAACATCGAGAACCAAAGAAAAAGCCGTCATAAAGATTGATAAAGAAAAATGCAGTGGCTGTGGATTGTGTGTAAGCGTCTGCAAAGATTTCGGTCTGGTGGTGACGGATAAAAAAGCCACCCTATCGGAAAATGCACTTTTCGGTTGCATCGCCTGCGGTCATTGCATGGCAGTGTGCCCTGAAGACGCAATTGAAATATACGGCCGTGAACTTTCACCCGCCGACCTTTTCAAACTTCCTGAAAAAGAAGCCATGGCCGGATATGAATCCTTAGTCCACCTGCTGAAATCAAGAAGAAGCATCAGGGAGTTTAAAGACCAACCGGTCGGACAGGAGCTGATCGCCCGGATACTGGATGCAGCCAGCACCGCACCTATGGGGCTGCCGCCTTCGGATGTCAATGTCCTGATACTGGACAGTAAAAAAAAGGTACGGAAATTTTCGGAGGACTACTGCGCATTTCTGGAAAGTATAAAATGGTTCGTCTCCGGCTGGTTTCTGGCGGCGATGAGGCCATTCTGGGGCAAGACAAACGACGAACTGTTCAGAAAATTTATCAGGCCTCTGTTTGAAGCATATACCGGAAATATGAAGAAAGGACTTGACTTTGTTATGTATGATGCGCCCCTGGCCATATATTTCTATGGTTCTCCATACTGCGACCCTGCCGATCCGCTGATCGCAGCCACCTATGCCATGATCGCCGGCGAATCACTCGGACTGGGAACCTGTATGCTGGGAGGTATTCACCCTATGATACAATATAGCCGGAAAGGAAAAAAATTCAGGGAGGCACAGGGCATCAGATTTCCCAGCCGAGAAGGATTGTTTGTGATTTTCGGATACCCTGCTGTAAAATATTCAAAAGGCCTGCACAGAACTTTTGCGTCTGTCACTTATAAACAATAATGACAGACGGGCACCATTCCGAGAAACTTCTAATCAACACTAAAAGTTTATATTTGCAGCCCGGTGCAAGGATTTAATACCACAGAAACATTTTGCAATACTTAATATTTTAAGCCTCACAGGCAAAATAATCTGAAATATTCATTTACATGAACTCAAAAGAAAGGAAAAAGAAGAACCCCAAAAGCCAGATAGCCAACAGAAAACCAAGGCAAAATACCGATACGGATAAGTATCGCAAATGGTTTTGGTTAGCTTTGGGAATTATCCTGATCATCACATTCATAATTTATGCACAAGCCATCGGATTTGAACTGCTTAAAAGGTGGGACGATCCTTTGTATGTGGGTGAAAACAGCCATATTAAAGATCTTCGGTGGGAAAATATCAGGCTGATTTTCACAAACTTTTACGCCAATAATTATCAGCCGGTAACCATGTTGCTCTATGCCGTTGAAAATAAAATCGGCTCCGGTACAGCATGGATCTTCCATTTGAATAACATTTTGTTACATCTGGTTAACACGGTTTTGGTTTTTGTTTTAATAAAGAAAATATCGCCGGTAAATACTATGGTTGCACTGATCACGGCTGCATTTTTTGCGGTTCATCCCATGCACGTTGAATCAGTCGCATGGGTTGCCGAAAGAAAAGATGTACTGTACACTTTTTTCTTTTTACTGTCATTGATCATCTATACAAAGTATCTGAAATATCAAAACCTTAAATTCTTAGCTTATTCATTTATCCTTTTTGTCCTGTCGTGCATGAGCAAACCGGCTGCCGTGATCCTGCCCCTGGTCATGTTTCTTCTGGATTATTACACCAACCGCCATTGGTCATGGAGAACGATCATTGAAAAAATTCCTTTTCTGGCAGCATCACTTATTTTTGGCCTGATAACCATACAGTCGCAGAAAGGTGCCATACAGGAAATAGCGCCAACCATGACCCTTCTTGAACATGTTTCTGTTGTTTCTTTTTCATTCATGAGTTATTTGTTTAAGGCTTTTATCCCGGTGCACCTCTCACCTATCTACCCGTACCCCAATGAATTGGGAAGTACGCTTCCATTCTTATATTATATATCTATTATATTAATTGTATTGCTTTTTGTTTTTGTCTGGTATTCACGAAGATGGGGTAAGGATATTATTTTCGGATTTTTATTTTTCTTAGTCACTATGATACTGGTGCTTCAATTTGTACCCGTTGGATATGCCATAATGGCCGATCGTTACAGTTATGTTCCATATGTCGGTATTTTTTTTATTGTGGGGAAAATATATGAACTTTTATCCTTAAAAGTAAGCGGAAAGATTAATTATCAAAAATTCTCAATGGGGGCTTTTGTGATTATTTTCGGTGTTTTTGCCCTTGTGACCTTTAATCGTGTAAAAATCTGGGCAAACGACTACCTGCTTTTTTCAGACGTTATCGAAAAATATCCTAAGTGCAGTAAAGCGTATATCAACAGGGGGGAATATAATAGTACCTATTTTGCGAAAACGCTTTATGCCCGGGATTATGTAAAAAGGGAATCCTATTTAAAACAGGCTGTCAGTGATTTTGAAAACTCGGCTAAATATGCCCTGACGCAGCAGGAAAAATCGCAGGCCTATTATAATCTGGCCATCGCAAAAACCGATCTCGGGGATTTTTTTGGCGCTTTGAAGGATTTTGAAAGTTCAATAAAAACAGATCCTGAATTTAGAAGTGCCTATCTCAACAGGGGCAATTGCTACCGCGACCACATTGCCAATAACTATTTTTCGGGCGATACGGCAAAAAGAATGATCTACCTCAACATGGCGGTCAGCGATTATAAAAACGCTCTGAAATTTTCATCATCACCATTGGAAAAAGCCCAGTCGTACTATAATCTTGGCAGTGTAAGAATAGATTTAGATGACTATGAAGGTGCCATCAGGGCATTCGACAGTTCCCTGGTGGCTGATGCCGGCTACGGCAAATCCTTTATTAACCGGGGCGTCTGTTATGTTGATTATTATGCAAACAGGGTTTATGCGCAGAATAAGAACATGAGGGAAATATACCTGAAAAAAGCACTTGCCGATTATGAAACCGCACTGAAATGCGACATGAGCAATGAAGATATAGCCAATGCCTGCATCAATCATGGCAGTGCAAGCACCGAACTGGGTGACCATGAAGCTTCTATTAAAGATTTTGACAAAGCACTATCAATCAATGATAGAAATCCGGTTGCTTATTTTAAAAGAGGGAACTCAAAGTACTATCTCAACAATTACCAGGGAGCCCTGGATGACTGGAACAAAGCTATTGAGCTTAATCCGCAGTATAACGAAGCAATTATTAACAGGAACATCATCGTAACCATGATGCAAAACTCCGGTAAACAGAATCAATAGTACAAAAGTTCCGAATGAATCCTTGTAAAAAACACATTAAAATACTGATTTACAATCGTTAATAATTGATTTATAAATTGTATCGCAAGCAATAAGCAAGGCATAATGATATTAACATATAAAACAAAATAATATGAAAAGTTACCGTAAAGAACTATGGTTCAACACCGAAAAACGTTATCAGTTCGTACACATCACCCCTGAGGTTCAGCAGGCTGTCCGCGAAAGCGGGATCAGGGAAGGCTTGTGCTTAGTAAATGCCATGCATATCACATCCAGTGTTTTTATCAACGATAACGAATCCGGCCTGCACCGGGATTATATGGAATGGCTTGAAAAACTTGCTCCGTACAGCCGCGATGGTTATCATCACAATGTAGGGGAAGATAACGGTGATGCCCATCTGAAACGCCAGGTAATGGGACGTGAAGTAGTTGTTGCTATAACCAACGGACAACTGGACTTCGGTCCCTGGGAAACCATTTTCTATGGCGAATTCGATGGAAGAAGACGAAAAAGAGTGCTGATAAAAATTATCGGAGAATAAAAAAGGTTAACAATTCACTCCGCCACAACCATCCTCCCAATAGCCATCAGGCCAGCCTAACAGCCTAACAGCCTAACAGCCGAACAGCCTAACAGCCTAACAGCCTAACAGTCTAACAGCCTAGCAGCCTAACAGCCTAACAGTCTAACAACCTAACAGTCTAACGGTCTAATAGTCTAACAGTTTAACAACCTAACCGCCTAACCGCCTAACAGCCAACCCCTTCCTAGTTTTCCCTCAACACATACTCATCGTATTCCAGTTCAAAACGCAGTTTATGTTTTGATTCTTCCTGGGCAAGCGATAGAAACAATGATTTGATGCTAGGGTCAGGCGTTCTTTCTGAAAGGGAAATATACAACTTAAAGGCAGCTTTTTCTTTTTTCATTGCTACGACCAGGGCATCAGCATAGGTCATATCCGGAGATATATGAACATGTGCTATATAATCAGCCACTTTCATGTCCATCACTACTTCCCTGCTTGATTCCAGAAGTCCGGTTTCCTTGATTCTCAAGAGGCGGGCTTTATGCGCCATTTCTTCCTGAGCAAATTCTTCAAAAACAGCTTTCATCTGAGGGTTGGTAGCAGTATCAGCCAGTTTGGTGTAAAACTCAACGGCATCCTGTTCAGCTTCTATGGCAAAATCAAGGATTTCATCAACAGATTTAAATTCATTCATATTTTTATTTTTAAAGATTAATTCAATTTCGATAATTTTTTATGCATGGCATTGGCAGCAATTCTTCCGGCGCCCATCGCCAGGATCACCGTTGCCGAACCGGTAACAATATCACCGCCGGCATAAACAAAAGGGATAGAGGTTTCATTGGTCTCAGGGTTGACCTCAATATATCCCCATTTATTCCTTTTCAGTTCGGGGGTGGATTGAAAAATGACAGGATTAGGTCCGGTTCCAATAGCAACAACAGCAAGATCACATTCAATAATGAATTCGGATCCTTCTATTGGAATTGGCCTGCGCCGGCCCGACTCGTCAGGCTCACCCAGTTCCATACGGATACATTCTACACCTTTCACCGTATTGTAGTCGGTTCCGATATATCGCATCGGGTTAGTCAGCAGGCGGAATTTTATGCCCTCTTCCTCGGCATGATGAACCTCTTCCATCCGTGCAGGCAATTCCTGCCTCGACCGCCTGTAAATGATGGTTACTTCACTTGACCCGGTGCGGATAGCCGTGCGGGCACTATCCATAGCCACATTGCCGCCGCCGATGACAACGACTTTGTTACCACGGGGCATCGGTGTGTCATATTCGGGAAAACGATAGGCTTTCATCAGATTCATCCGTGTAAGGTACTCATTGGAAGAAAACACATAACCAAGATTTTCACCTTCAATACCCATAAAGGCCGGTAGTCCGGCGCCAACACCAATATACACCGCATCAAAATGCTCAAGAAGTTCCTGAATGGTGATGATATTTCCAATTACATGGTTGAGTTCAAAACGAACACCAATTTCTTTCAGGTAATTAATTTCAAACTGAACGATGGATTTGGGAAGCCTGAATTCAGGAATACCGTAAGTTAAAACGCCTCCCAGCTCATGAAGGGCTTCAAAAACGGTGACAGAATATCCGAGCATGGCCATATCAGCAGCAACAGTCAATCCGCCGGGACCCGAGCCAATGACGGCAATACGTTTGTTTCTCCTGGTTTTGATAACGGGTACTTTCACCAGTTCCATTTTCCGCTCAAAATCTGCCACAAAACGCTCCAAGCGGCCAATAGCTACGGGCTTATCCTTGTATCCCAGCACACATTTCGCTTCACATTGCGATTCCTGCGGGCACACTCTACCGCAAATAGCAGGTAGTACATTCCGTTCCTTGATTTTCTTTGCGGCGCCATCAAAATTATCCTCACGCATCAGTTTAATAAACTCCGGTATATCAACATTGACGGGGCATCCCTCGACACATTTCGGGCTTTTGCATTGCAGGCACCGGCCGGCTTCAAGAGACGCTAATTCAGTGGTATAACCATAGGGAACTTCCTGGTGATTATGAACCCTGAGTGTCTGATCCTGTTCAGGCATCTCCTGACGCGGAATTTTTAACTTGATCTTTCTTTCGTCTGCTTTGGTTAAACCGTGCCATTCACATCCATTTTTCAGGCAAATAAAAAAAGGTATCAGCTTGGATGCGGCAGAAATAATTATCTGCCCGACATCGGAACCGCACTCTGCGCATTTAATTTCTTTATTGACAAGGCTTTTGTTGCAATACGGACAGATCAGGTCATCCACCTTCTCCCCTTCAGCCAACTCAATACTGGTTTTTGACTCAAATACATCAAGATAGGGACTGAGCGAAAGGTCTATTTCCTGGTCTTTAAACTTTGCCTTGAAAAACACCTGTTTATCATTCTTTCTCTCAATGTTAAAGCTCTGATGACAATACGGGCAATAAGTATTAAGATAGGTTTTAAATTTCAGATATTTTACATCCTGGTCAACCATGAGTGTACGTATTAACGGATTGAAAACAATAATGAATTTTTCTCGTCCTTCAGATAAAGAGAATTTCTTTTTTCAAGTTCATCAAAATCCACCTGATGACCGTCAAAATCAGGCCCGTCGACACAACAAAACCGGGATTTCCCCTCCACCGTCACCCTGCATCCTCCGCACATTCCGGTGCCGTCAATCATAACAGGATTCAGACTTACATAAGTTTTAATATTGAATTGTCTGGTCAGTTTGCATACATTCTTCATCATGATGATAGGACCAATGGCATACACTAGTTTTATATCATAACGCTCTTCCAGGTATTTTTTCAGCGGATCAGTCACAAATCCGCATAAACCAGAACTGCCGTCATCCGTGGTGATCACAAGTTCATCGCTTACGTTTTCCATCTCGTTTTCCAGGATCAGCATATCTTTATCACGGGCGCCAATTATACTTATTACATTGTTCCCTGCCTCCTTGAAGGCCCGGGCAATCTGGTAAAGGATAGCTATTCCCGTTCCGCCACCCACCATAATAACCGTTCCTTCCTTTTTCACATCGGCCGGCCTGCCCAATGGTCCTGAAACATCTTTAATAGTATCGCCTTCCTTGAGTGAGCGCATCAGCGCTGTGGTTTTTCCAACCACCTGGAATATTATGGTTATAATGCCTGAAAATTCGTCTTTATCCGCAACGGTAAGCGGAATACGTTCACCCGTTTCATTCACCCGCAGGATAATAAACTGACCGGGTTTGATTTTTGAAGCAATTTTGGGTGCAAGAATATCGAAACGAATGATCGTACCCTTGGCCATCTCTTGTTTTCTGGCAATCTGAAACATATAGCTTATTATTTATTATTTTTTTCGTTTCATTGCCTGAAAGAAAAACAATTATCACTCAAACTACCATTCCACACTGTCTTCCAGGCGTATATCATCCATGTCATTTTTATTCAACCCATGCCATATACAGCCTTTTCGGGAGCAGATATAAAAATCAATCATTTTGGTACGGGCACTGATGAGGATTTTTGCTATGGCAGTCCCACAACGCTCACATGTTCCATTCTCAACCAGCAAACTTTTATCACAGTGGAAACACCTGACATCACCTACAGATTCATCCTCGGGAAGAAATATCGTAGATTTTGATGAAAATACATTCAGATAAGGGCTTAGCAGAACATATCCAGGAGTAAGTCCTTCCCGGATGATCTTCAGTTTTAGCATGTCATTTTCGATAAGGGATTTCCTGCAATGAGGGCAATACGAGGATAAAAAAGAACCGCTTTCAATAATTTCTTTATGATCCTCATCTTCACTTTTAACATGTTCTTTTTCTTTGCGAAGATGTATATGCTCCGGTGTAGGATGGGAACTTCTCATCCCGTATTCCTCATAAAACTGCTTTAATGCATCCGAAAGGTCATTAAATCCAACATTATGATTCTGACAGCCCTTGCGCGAACAGAAACTGACCTTGCCTCCCATTTTATGAATCAAGGTAACCATCGGTGCCGAACAGAGATCACATAAAGTCCGGGTCACTAAATTTCCTGAGCAGTGCGGGCAAAAGAAATTTACGACTTCATTTTCTTCAAATCTTACATCTGAAATAAAATTATAACTTCCATAAATGCTGCTCAGTACAAGCATTCCCTTTCCGTTCCTGGCTTCCACAAGAAGCTTTATACCCGATTCGTTATCTACTTTATGATCCGGGTCCATCAAAGATTTCCCGCATAAAGGACATTTTACGAGAAAAGAAATAAAATTGATTGCGTCCATTTTTTCTATTTTACAAATTTAAGTAATTTAATGACTAAATGCAAGAATTATCAATTATTTTCATTACATTTTCAACTTCTCTTCAAATTCTTCGTCAAACTGCTTGATCAAAATATCACAGCCGTATCTGAAAAGTTTTTTATCCTGCACGGGAATATTGAAAAACTCAAATAGTGAAGCGGATTCAACAGGCAACAAACTAATTGCTTCCATCATCACATCTACTGAATCTTCTGCCCGTTCTTCGCCAAACTTCCTGTTCAGGCCGATCAGTTGTTGGATGGAATTTTCGTCCAATGCTGCAACAAACTCCGAAGCGGGTTCAAATTTCTGCAATACTTTTAGCGTATTGGTGTAACTGCCTCCTATTTCCGAAGGGAATGAAGCCGGAAGGATCAGGTCAGCTTCGGCAGCGGTATCCGTCATGAAATAATCCTGCACTAAGACAAAATCAGCATTATTAAACCATTTCTTCACTAATGCTTTATCCATGGCACAACCGATGGGATCTTCGCCGAATACAAAAATATTTTTGAGTTTACCCTGATCCAGCAGGTTATAAATACTATCGGAAACAGTTTCCGGCCACTTCGGCAGATTCCAGTTCTGGCAGATCTTTTCCTGGTAATCCTTGGACCTGACATCTTTGTGCCCAACACCGTACATCGGGCTGATACCCATATCAAACAATCCCTGGGCATTATTTTTTTCTTTCAGGCTGAAAATGCCGCTGGCCGTTTTCCCTAATTTCCCGGTGATTAACGCAAGGTTACGGATTTCCGAACAGGTAGCAGAATTTAGTTCTTTCTCAGAGATAACGAGTATGGCATTCATCTGTTCATTAAAACTGTCGGCAAAATGCTCAATTACGGAAGCGTCGCCGCAGGCCTGTCCGACAAGAGCCGTGTAATCATCTTTCAGCAACTCCTCACGGTAGGTGTCAAAACCAGAGCAATTATCATTGATAAATAACATATTCTGTTTGCCTGATTTTACCAGGTAATAATTCACAGCACGTACAAATGAATAATAATCACGGATAAGAATGTTTTCATCAACTTTTTCCTTCATGCTGCTGTACGGTCTGACCGTGATATTAGCCACAGGTATCTGGCGTTTCCGGCGCTGGTTATTGATCATAAAACCAAATACGGCATTGTCCCTGTTGATTTCCGATCCGAAAAGCCAGATTTTGGAAGCATCGGCAAGTTGTTCAAAATATACATTTTTATCAGATAAATTTCTGTATCCGTCTTCTCTTCCTAAATAATGGAAACTGGAGATGTTGTTTGTCAAAGCCCCCTTGCGCGCCAGCTTCTGAACCAAATACATCTCTTCATTGGTCAGCCGGGCACCGGCAAAAAATGCATTTCGGTCAGGCTCCGTACTTTTTAATTTGTAAGTAATAATGTTATAAGCTTCTGAAAAATCAATCTCCTCAAACTTTCCGGCCACCTTAAGAAGTGGTCTTACAATCCGTCCGGGCCTGTTAAAATATTTATAACCGAAACGGGCATAACGGCAAATATTCCCGTATATGTTTATCTTGCCTTTTACACCATTAACCCCGGTAACATATTTATTTTTATGACGAACCTCAATGGCACATCCTACGGAACAATAATTACATATCATTTCGAAGGTATTGGTACTGAATGGACCGGGCTTGAATGGAACATTCTCGGTGATCGCCCCCGTTGGGCATGTTGAAATGCACATGCCGCAGGATTCACATTGGGTTTCCTGCAGCGAGTCGCCCATGCTGGGCGCCACAAATGTTTTAAATCCCCTGTTTACCAGGCCAATCGCATTGGCGCCGACAATATCCCTGCATATCCTTACACAACGGGAACAAAGGATGCACTTGTTGTTGTCAATTTCAATAAAAGGATGCCTGAAATCAACATTATATTCACTGAAATCACCTTCAAATTTCTTCTGGTCCGCATCATAATCGGTGGCATACTTCTTTAGTTTACAATCATAATAGGCCGCACAACCGCACTCAAAGCATCGCTGAGCTTCCTGCAATGCTACGTTTTCATTTTCATAGCCAAGTTCCACTTCATTGAAGTTGTTTCTTAGGCCGGGATCAAGGGTAGGCATTTCATGCCGGTGCTGTTGTTCATATTGAGAAACATAATCATCCCTGACCTGTTTTTTGAAATTATCACGTTTACTGATAAATTCCTTTTTTTCAGGAATAACAGCCTCACCGGACAGGTACTGATGACAACTCCGGGCAGCCACTCGTGCCTGAGCCACCGCCTGAATGATAGTGGCAGGGCCGGTAACACCGTCGCCACAGGCAAATATCCGTTTTACTCCGGTTTGCAGTGTAAAGGGATCCGCTTCAATGTCGCCCCATTTGGTCAGTTTCAATTCGCCAATATCCGTATGGGTATTCACATCATCAAGAAAACCTACTTGGGTCTTCTGCCCTATGGCCGCCAGCGCATAATCCATCGGAATATCAAATTCACTTCCCTGCACAGGCACCGGTCTTCTTCTCCCCGATGAATCCGGTTCGCCCAGTTCCATTTTAATACATCGTATGGAAGAAATATTTCCGTCTTTATCTTTGTTGACTTTTACAGGAGCCGTCAAAAACAGATATTCTATCCCTTCCAGCTTTGACTCATGTATTTCAATAGGATTGGCAGGCATTTCTTTTTCCGTACGACGGTAAATGACATAAACTTTTTCTGCTCCGAAACGTTTTGCTGTACGGCAACAATCCATGGCCGTGTTTCCGCCTCCAATCACGCCAACGGTTTTTCCGCTAAAATCATATTTTGCCCCGCTCAGTTCCATAGTTTTCAGAAAATCCACTCCGCTGAATACGTTTCCGGCATCATCGCCCTCACAGCCGATGTTCGTGCCTGCCTGGGAACCCACAGCCAGTATGATGGCATCGTATTTATATTTCAGCGCCTGGTAACTCAGGTTTTCGCCTAACTTCTGGTTGTAAAATATAGCCACACCCATTTCGGTGATATTATCAACTTCCTTCTGCAGCAGGTCGTTGGGCAGGCGATACTCTGGGATACCATATCTAAGCCACCCGCCGGCCTTAGGCGCTGCTTCATAAATATCAACATGATGTCCTTCTTTCCGAAGGAAAAAAGCTGCCGAGAGGCCACCCGGGCCAGCACCCACCACGGCAATTTTTTTTCCCGTGGAAGGTTTTATTTTGGGTTTATACTTATTGGCCGAGCTAAGATCAAAATCTGAGGCAAAACGCTTCAGGTAATCAATTCCCACCCCATGATCTTCATCCATGAGGTTTCTGCGGCAGGCAAGCTCGCACGGACGAACACATACACGGCCGCAGATAGCCGGCAGAGGATTGGTTTCCTTAATCAGGGCTACAGCATCACTGTATTTCCCCTTTTCAATCAGCCCGATATATCCCTGCACATCCACACCGGCAGGACAAGCCTGCTTGCAAGGGCCAAGACAATCGGCATAATGATTGCTTAACAGGAGTTCCAATGCTGTTTTGCGTGCTCTGAAAATTTTCGTATTCTGTGTGTCAATACGCATGCCTTCATTTATTTTGGTTGAGCAGGCCGGCTGCAGCCCACGCAGACCCTGTACTTCGACAACACATAAATAACACGACGTATAAGGCTCTAACCGGGAATCATGACATAAAGTAGGTATCTCTGCACCAAGCCGCTCCGACATTTCCAGAATAGTTTCACCCTTGTAACCGGTCACATTCTTACCATTCAAAATAATATTCAGTTTTTCACTCATGGCTCTTAAATATATATTCAAAATTAATTCATTGACTAATAGAGATTAATAGCATCAAACTTGCATCTGCTGTAACATTCGCCGCATTTGATACAATCACTTTCCCTTATGAAATGCGGTTTCTTCTTCTCTCCGTCTATGGCGCCTACGGGACATTTTTTTGCACATACCATACAGCCGGTACATTTTTCCTGGTCGATAACATACGTTAGTAATTGCTTACATGCCTTGGCCGGACATTTTTTATCACGGATGTGCGCTTCATATTCATTGCGAAAATACTTTAATGTGGTCAGAACAGGGTTAGGGGCTGTTTGTCCCAGGCCGCACAAAGAATTATCCTTGATCTGATACGCGAGTTCTTCCAGCATTTCAATATCACCTTCCCTTCCGTGCCCTTCGGTGATCCGGGTAAGAATCTCAAGCATACGCTTGGTGCCTATGCGGCAGAAGGTGCATTTGCCGCAGGATTCATTCTGGGTGAAATTCAGGAAAAACCTTGCAATATCCACCATGCACGTTGTCTCATCCATCACCACCATGCCTCCCGACCCCATGATCGCACCTGTAGCGGTAACCGAATCATAATCAACAATAGTGTCGGCTAAATATTCAGGTATACAGCCGCCTGAGGGGCCACCCATCTGAACCGCTTTAAATTTCTTATCATTGGGGATGCCTCCGCCTAATTTAAAGATCACATCCCGCAGGGTGATCCCCATTGGCACTTCCACCAGGCCGGAATTACGGATTTTTCCCGCCAGCGCAAAAACTTTGGTGCCTTTGCTTTTTTCAGTACCATATTGTTTGTATGCTGCCGACCCGTGAAGAATGATCCAGGGGACATTGGCAAAAGTTTCCACATTATTGATATTGGTAGGTTTCCTCCATAGCCCGGCTTCAGCAGGAAAAGGCGGTCGCTTGCGGGGCATGCCCCGTTTTCCTTCAACAGAAGCTATCAACGCTGTTTCTTCGCCACATACGAAGGCTCCGGCGCCTTCTTTTATATATATGTCAAAATCAAAACCCTGGATTCCGAAGATATTTTTGCCGAGATAACCTTTGGCACGCGCCTGTTCCAGTGCAATATTAAGACGTCTGATAGCAAGCGGATACTCAGCACGGCAATAAATTACACCGGCAGTGGCCTGAATGGTATAGGCGCCGATGATCATCCCTTCAAGTACCGAATGCGGATCGCCTTCCAGCAGCGACCGGTCCATAAATGCCCCCGGATCGCCCTCATCGGCATTACATATTATGTATTTCTGATCCGATTTGTTATTGAAAGCAAACTTCCATTTCATGCCTGTCGGGAATCCGCCGCCTCCCCTTCCGCGCAGCCCTGAATCAATCATAGTTTTGATGACCTCTTCATTGCTGATCTTCTCACTAAGTATCTTTTTTATGGATTGATAGCCATCGCGGCTTTCATATTCTTCAATGTTTTCAGGGTCAATCATCCCGCAGTTACGCAAAGCGATTTTTACCTGGTTCTTGAAAAAATAATCATCAGCCGTGCTGAACATATCGGAGCGGACAACAAGTTCCTGTAAGGGTTCATTGTTTTTTATATGCTTTTCAACGATCTCTACCGCTTTTGTTTCATCAACATTCCCGTAAAGATAAGAGCCGGTATCGTCAATCACTTCCACGAGCGGCTCCCTGAAACACATGCCAATGCAACTGGTTTTCTTCAGATCAAAAGTCAGCTGATCAACTTTCTTCAGACGCTCCAGTTTATCATATGTTTTTCCGGCCCCGGCAGCAACTCCGCAACTTCCAAGGCCCACAATTACTTTTGTTTGTGCCATAATTTTCTGTTTAGGCTTACTTTTAATTGGATTCTTTGATTTTTATTTCTTTAACGATTTTCACAGCTTCACTCCCGGTTAGTTTTCCGAATGTCTCTGTGCCAATCATCATTACCGGGGCAAGTGAGCAACAACCCAGGCAAGCCACCGATTCAAGCGTGAAAAAACTATCCTCCGTGGTCTCACCGTCTTTCACATTCAGCGCTTCCTGCAAAGCATCGGTAATTTTGTCCGCATTTTGCACATGGCAGGCAGTCCCATGACATACCTTTATGATATTCTTTCCTACCGGGTTTAATCGAAACTGGGCATAAAAGGTAGCAACCCCATACATATCACTCAATTTAAGACCGGTTTCTTCCGAGATCTTAATGAAGGCTTTCCGGGGGATATAACCATATAAGTCTTGTGTGTGCTGTAAAATCGGAATCATATTACCTTTAACACCCTTATATTTTATTATGATCGGGTCCATAAGGGTCAAGTCAACCTCTGCTTGCTGTACATCCTGTTTTTGTCTATATATCCGTGCAATTCTCATAATGCTTTTTTTTGACAAAATTAGCATAGTTTATAAATAGCGTATTTCTGACCATTTTTTTTATATATTTCCACAAAATCTTATGTTGCTATTATTCAACTTTTTATGAAATTTTACGTAATTCACTTACATAAAATTACCTAATTCACTTACAGATAATTGAACTTTTTTGACTTGTTAAAAAACTGATTTATAAATTATTCTTTAAAAAAGATTAAATATGATAGACTCTATGGTCTGGTAAAGATGCGAAAAAAGATGATACATCTTAGTTTGTTTCTATTGTTGTTGCTTCCATTGCCTGATTTTTTAAGCTATTGTATACCAGACAAACATCACAAAAAAATGGACAACTTATAAACGTTCAGCATGTTAGCAACTATAAAGTATCATGAGATTTTAGATGCGTTTGTGCTAATTTTTAGATACAATTTAGCACTTATATGCAAACAAATTGGTATCTTTACCTTTTCTATTAGGCATAGAAACTGTTTTGATTTTATGTTACATAAGATTTATGATGGATTTTTTAGCGAAACGAGGCAGATTTTGCAGACATAGTTTATCCAATGTCGAAAAATCTAACGAAGTTGCAGCAAAAAAGACGCATAAAGATATGAAAAAATAAAATCAAAACAATTTCTTAATATATGCTCCATAATGAAAATAAAAACGGTACTTTTAATTTCGGTAGTTATTTGTTTATTGCTTATAAATTCAGAGAAATCAAAAGCAAATTACAAATGTTCATTTGAGTTTTTCACCGGTTGTCACGTGCATGACATTTTCACTTATGCGAAACCGTTGACATTCAAGATAGAAGCTTACTTCAATTATCATGAAGCACACTGTAATTATAATTATGAAAAATCCTTAACAGGTAAAGATGAAAATACCAGTTATGCCATCCCGGTAAGATCATCGGATACGAATTGTTCGATGTGGATCCACAATATTACCACAAGTGGGGGGGGGCTGAACATAAACAATACCACTGCCTGCTCAGATTCTTCTTACACTGATTTCAGCGGCGCCGGCACTGTGACAAATACACAGATGTCTTATACTGTGCTATCATTTACATCCTCAGGCAATGCCATGTCATTTTCTGTTTGGATCGATTTTAATGATGATTACGTTTTTGATTCAACAGAGAACGTTATCGCAATAGACAATCCTGAAGGATTATTCACTATTACTGATAGCTTCTTAATTCCTGTTTTTGCCATTCCGGGTACATACAGAATGCGCATCAGAGGCGATATTTACAGCAATGGTGCGCCTGATGATCCGTGCAATCAGTTGCAATATGGTGAAACAGAAGATTATGCGTTTACCATATTACCAGCACCTCAAATAGCAGTTGTTCCCGACAGCTTGTCGGAGAGTACGGGTATTTGCAGCGATTCGATTATTTCGACATTGTTGATCATAAATAACGGGACAGATACGCTGGATTGGAATATCTGTTATGGCGATGGCGATGGAAATGCATTGGTATTCAATGGTACCAATGCAGAAGTACGGTTCGGTGATCTCGGACAAATGCCTGAAAAAGGTGGTGTTGAATTCTGGATGAAAGTAAATCAATCCTCGGTTTCGAGGATGTTGTTTTCAACTTCAGGTCTTTTCGCGAATTGGAAAGGTGTCAATATATATCAGTATTTAACCAGTCTTTATCTTCGTATCGGTGATGATTATGGGGTTTATACCGGTTATACGATCACTGGTAATATTGTCTATGGCAAGTGGCATCACGTTGCTGTCACCTGGGATAAAACTCAAAACAAAGTATGGACTTATTTCGATGGAAATGTTACCACAGATGAAGGCAGCAACACTAACTGGGTTGCTCTTTTTTCGGATGTGAGGCTTGGAATTGCCAATAACACATCAAGCAATCATTTTTATGGTGAAATCGATGAATTTCGGATGTGGAATGATTATCGTTCTCCGGCGGATATATCAGATTTTTTCCGGGAGGGTTTATTTGTGCCTCCGCAGGGATTGGCAGGTTTGTGGGAATTTGATGAACCGTCGGGTGACACAGTTTGTAGTTTTAATTCCAATATTAAAGGGGTTTTATATGATGTGAGCAGGACACCTTCAGGAGCTCCGATAAGGGATCCGCAAATGACGGTCAGCCCGACAGGCGGACTATTGGCAGAAGGGGATACAAGTGCTGTTCTGGTAACTTTTGTGACCAATGGGTTCAATAATGGAACTCACAATTCGGTGGTCGGAGTAACAACTAATGATCCGTTACATCCATATATCTTTATTCCTTCACAAGTGATTCTGAATGGTCAACCACGGATTGAACTTGATGACAGCGTAGCGGCTTTCCCTTCATTGTTGGCAGGGGTAATAATTGCAAATACTTTTAAAATTTACAATACAGGATGTGATACATTAAAAATAACAGCGGTATTTAATGATGATCCCGCATTTGCAAATGTTTGTCCTTCTTTTCTGTTACCACGGGATTCCGGGATAATTAAGGTCAGTTTCAGTTCATCGATAATGGGTTTACACACAGACACCCTGACAATCCTGAACAACAGCATAACAAAACACCTGTATCTGAGTGGAACAGTTTTACCCACACCACAGTTGCAATTAACTCCCGATACGCTGCCAGTGAGTACAAATATTTGTACCGATACCATTATGACGACACTGCAGATAATAAACAGCGGAACGTATACGATGGACTTGCAGGTTTATTTCAGCGAGGGTGCAGGGAACGCACTGTCATTTAATGGATCCAATAGTGAGGTCCATTTCGGAAATATGGGAATGATGCCTGAAAAAGGTTGTGTTGAATTCTGGATGAAGACTGATGTTAACACAGGCGCCAGATACGCATATTCATCATCCGGCCTGAACAATAATCTCAAGGGGGTAAACATTTATCAGTATAATAACTATCTGTATTTGCGCATTGGCAATGACAATGGAACAAGTAATTCATATACGATCACAGGTAATGTAGGTTATGGCAACTGGCACCATGTTGCCGTCACCTGGGATAAAACGCTGAACAAAGTATGGACATATTTTGACGGAAATAATACTACCAATGGTAGCTATAATCCATATTGGGTAACTGCTTTTTCGGATGTGCGGCTTGGTGCCGGTAACAGTTCTGCGACATATAATCATTTTGACGGGGAGATCGACGGATTCCGCATGTGGAGTGAATATCGATCGGCTGCTGATATTATGAATTATTACCACGAAGGAATTTTAGCGCCTGCTGATGACCTGACAGGTATGTGGGAATTTAATGAGCCGGCGGGTGATACCGTCTTTAGCTATTATTCAAATAAAAAAGGGGTTTTAAATAATGTCAGCAGGGTGAGCTCCGGAGCTGCAATACACGATCCTCAGGTAAATGCCAGTCCTGTCAGCGGTCTGTTAGCGGCAGGAGATACGGCAAATATAGATGTGACATTTTTAACCGGCGGCTTTAACAGCGGTACATATTCTTCCCTGATCGGATTAACTACCAACGACCCGTTACATCAGTTTGTTGCCATCCCTACCCGACTTATTTTGAATGGACCTCCGCAGATCGAACTTACCGACAGTACCGGAATATTCCCATCGGTAATGGCCGGCGAAGTGGTTACAGATACTTTTAAAATATTCAATACCGGCTGTGATTCACTTAAAATAACAGCAGTATCCGGCCATGACTCTGCTTTCATTCCGGCTTTCCCCGCATTTATCTTACCGCGGGATTCAGGGATGGTAACTATCAGTTTTTATTCATTGACTCATGGCATACACAGCGATACAATCACCATCCTTAACAATAGTGGAACGAGGCATATATTTGTATACGGGAACATTTTGCCAACACCTGAACTGGTATTAGTTCCCGACACTATTTCAGTAAGCACAAGCATTTGTAATGATACCATCGTATATGCCTTACAACTAATAAATACAGGTAATGACTCCCTGAAATGGAATATGTATTACAGTACTGGCGCCGGAAACGCATTGTCATTCAATGGTAGCAGCAGCGAGGCACGTTTTGGGAATCATGGCCCATTTCCTGAAAAAGGCTGTATTGAATTCTGGATGAAAACGAATCTGAACTCGACAACAAAAATGTTGTTTTCATCATCAGGACTCAACAGTAGTTATAAGGGGGTAAATATTCTTCAAAGTCTGACTAAAATATATTTGCGTATCGGGAATGACGCTGGAACTAATAATACTTTTACTATTACTGCTAATGCAGATTATGGACATTGGCATCACGTGGCAGCAACCTGGGATAAGACGCTGAATAAAGTCTGGACCTATTTTGACGGAAATGTGGTTGCAAATGGTAGTTATAACAGCTATTGGCCACAGCATTTTCAGATGTCAGACTAGGTATAGGATATAATACTTTAGCAAATTATCACTATGATGGAGAGATCGACGGGTTTCGTATGTGGAGTGTAAACCGCTCTGCCGCCGATATCATGAATTTATACCAGAAGGGGATTTTTGATCCTCCGCCCGGTCTGACCGGCTTGTGGGAATTTAATGAGCCGGCGGGGGACACCGTTTATAGTTTTAATTCCGGGATAAAAGGTGTTTTATTTAATACAAACAGGGTGAGTTCTGGTGCGCTGATCCATGATCCCGGTATTGATGCCGGTACGCTTTGCGGCATGCTGGCTGCCGGGGATACAACCTCAGTTGATGTGACATTTTCCACCAGTGGTTTTAACAGTGGCACGCACAACTCAATGATCGCAATATCTACCAATGATCCGTTAAATCAGTTTGTGGTTGTCCCAACAAAACTCATTTTGAACGGTTCTCCGCAAATCATACTCAATGACACTTTCGCTGTTTTCCCGCCGGTAATGACCGGGGTAATGGTGACAGATACTTTTCAAATATATAATTCAGGATGCGACACGTTGAAAATAACAGCGGTAAATCATGTTGATGCAGTATTTACAGTTGTTTACCCCTCTTTTGTGCCTGCGGGTGATTCAGGGTTAATCACGGTCAGTTTTTATACGTTGATTCAGGGAACGTACAACGACACACTTACCATCCTGAACAACAGTGAGATTAAACAATTATACGTAAGTGCGAGTGCTGTAATAACCCCAAAAATGGAAATAACACCTGACAGTATTTTTGCAAGCACTAATATTTGTCACGATACGATTACATCCCTGCTGAAAGTAAAAAATACCGGAAATGACACATTGAGATGGAGTGCTTATTGCACCATGGGTGCGGGAAGCACATTGTCATTCAATGGCAGCAGCAGCGAGGTGCATTTTGGGAACCTTGGACAAATGCCTGACAATGGCTGTATTGAATTCTGGATGAAATCAAACGTCACAGAGATAAGGAAAAATGTATTTTCATCCTCCGGACTTAATAACAATTATAAAGGTATTAATATTTGTCAGTTTTATAATGAGTTGTTTTTATTTATCGGGGATGACAACGGATCTTATTCTTCTTTTAATATTACTTATGATATTGATTGCGGTCATTGGCATCATGTGGCAGTTACCTGGGATAAAACACAAAATAAAGTTTGGGCATATTTTGACGGAAATGTCAGAGTAAACGGCAGTAGTAACTCATATTGGCCCACAGCTTTTTCGGATGTGAGGCTTGGTATCGCATACAATAATACACCAAGCTATCATTTTAACGGTCAGATTGATGAATTGCGTATCTGGGGCGAATATCATTCGGGTACGGAGATAAAGACACTGTACCAGGAACCTTTTGTTTCAGATTTGCCGGCTCTGATTGGTTTATGGGAATTTAATGAACCCGGCGGTGATACCGTTTACAGTTTTAATAACCATAAAAATGGAGTTTTGTATAATGTTTCAAGGGCACCTTCTGGTGCAGATATCAGAAAGATAGGAATTGTCGCCATTCCGGATGTTGGAACAGTGGCAGCCGGCGATTCTGCTGACATACAAATTACCATTAATACAGCCGGTTTGCCAAACGGAGACCATTATGGAGGTATTGGTATAACCTCAAATGATCCATTATTTCCTGTGGCTGTTGTCCCTGTGCATCTTGTGTTATCAGGGAATCCTGAATTACAGGTACTGACCTCCGTTCTCAGTCTGGATACCATTGTTGCCGGAACTTCAGTTTCTGCCACTGTCCCCTTCGTTAATAAGGGTTGTGACACGCTTTATGTGACAGATATCACGCAAACCAATGCTGCTTTCACTTTAAATCCATCTTCATTAATGGTATTAACGGGAGATACCGCAGAACTCCTAATAACATTTACCCCTGCGGATAGCGGGAATTTTCCTGACACCATACAATTCATAACAAACGGAGGAAATCAGCTGTTGTTTGTTCTGGGAGTTGCCACAATTCCTCCTTCGGCATCTGTTACCATTACCAGCTTGCCGTATAATTCATGTCAGGATAGTGTGCTTACCTGTATGGCATTACCTGCAAATGGCGGCAGTAACCCATTGTATCAATGGTATGTTAATGATGCTCTTATGCAGGAAGAATACGGAATCAATTACGGGGACATATTCTCTTATACGCCTTTGGATACTGACAGTATCACATGTATCATGACTTCAAACCTGCCCAATGTGATACATAATCCGGATACGAGCAACGTGATAACGATAACAGTCTCACCTCCTGTATTGCCTGATCCTGCAGGAACTATTTCAGGGCTGTCCGGGATGTGCCAGGGCCATTATCTTGTGACATACACCATTCCTGTGATAAACAACGCAGTATCATATATCTGGACCTTGCCCTATGGCACGACAGGTTCAAGTTCCACAAATTCTATCACGGTAAACTTCAGTGACTCCGCTGTTTCAGGAAATGTCAGGGTAAAAGGGCATAATTACTGCGGAGATGGGTCCGAATCTCTTTTATCCGTTACAGTCCATCCCCTTCCTGTCGTTCATGCAGGTTCAGATACTATTATTAATCAGGGTGCATCATTTACATTACATGGCAGTATTAACGGAGGCACCGCGCCATATTCAGTTCTATGGGTACCGCCGGACAATTTATCACAAAATAATATAACATGCCCGCTTGCAAGTCCTGTGAATTCTTCAACCTATATTTTAACAGTGACCGATGCGAACAATTGTTTTTCATGCGACAGCGTAAATGTTGTGGTGAAGTATGTGATAACAGGAAACGTGATATATAATAATTCGTTTCAGACTCCGATGAAAAATGAATGGGTATTTCTTGAGAACGTTGCACATGTGGTGGTTGATTCCGTATTAACTTCCGGTACCGGAAATTATTATTTCGGCGGTGTTGGCGGCGGAACACACTATCTGTATGCAAAACCCTCTTATCTTCATGGCGGTATCAATGCCACCGATGCACTTATGATCAGGCGGCATATAGTACATCTCGCCTCACTGAATGGAATAAATGTTAATGCGGCTGATGTGAATAACACCCATGCGGTATCGAGTGCAGATGCCCTGCAGGTATTAAGACGGACAGTAGGAGTTATATCAACTTTTGATGCGGGCGACTGGACATCTGAAATAAAAAATATCAATTTTATTTCTAACGTGCAAAACGAAGTGATAAAAGTACTGTGTATGGGTGATGTAAATGGTTCGTATAATATTTATAACCTGAAGTCAGCAAATGGCGCGCCAGAACTGGCATGTATTCAGGAAGAAACAAACTTTATAGCAGGCGAAATAGTGGATCTGCCGGTCCGCGTGAACCAAAACATCCTGCCCGGTGCCATCACGTTATATCTTCAATTTCCTGATGATTTGCTGGATATCTACAACGTTACAGTTAGCGGAAACCCGGTCGAATATAGAATAAGTAACGGCGTATTATCAGTTGGCGCATATGATGTAAAAGGAATGGTGCTTCATAATAATACTTTGTTATCCCTCAGATGTAAAATCAAACCTGGTGTCGCACGTGATAATGTGTGCATCTCACTTTTAAACAATAGTGAAATTGCCGATATAGAAGGCAATGTGTTGAACGCATTACAACTTAACGTTTCACGATTGAATATATTGGATTATTACGACGGGTATAAAATGGAAAATAATGTCCCCAACCCGTTTTATGAAAAAACCACCATACGGATATATCTGCCCGAAGAAACGGCAGTTGACCTGAGTGTGTTGAATTTGCAGGGCATTGAGCTGAAAATGGCCTCATATGATAAATTAGGTGCAGGGTGGCACGAATTGCAAATTGACGCAGAAGACCTGGATCAGGGTGTTTATTTTTATTGCTTGCATGCGGTGAGTAAGACAAGTACTTTCCGGCAAACACGCAGCATGATGATCATCAGGTAAGGCATAATGGATGGTTTATATCAAAAACATGAACATATTAAGAACGGGTATTCATAATATAAAAACAGTAAGCTGTATGGTTCAAAAATTTGTTTTGAAAGGAATAATGTTGCAGGGTATTTTTATTTTGATGCTGTTAAAGCCAGCGTTCGCGCAAATACCCATGATTACCGCAGGTACTGTAATAGCACAACAGGGTGACAGCATTGACATTGCCATACGAGCTCATGATCTCCCTCAGATTGGCTCCATTACAATGTATATTCAGTTTACCACCCCGGTACTGAATTTTGGAAAAGCGCAAAATATCCATTCCTTATTAATTCCCGGATATCCGTTGATCAATAAAATAAGCAGCAATACGATTGCTGTATCCTGGATTGATATGGACGGGGTGGTACTCGGAACAGATAAGCTCTTTGATCTGAGGTTTAAATACAATGGAGGAACAGGCCATGTTGTATTTTTGGCTGGTTGTGAGATCACGGACATTGCGGGCAACGTAATATCACCAAACGTGATTTACCAGAATGGGATAGTCTCTCCATCTGTGTCAGTGAGTGTAATTTCTGGTGAAAATGAAATATGTTCGGGAGATTCAGTTCTGCTGACAGCGCAGGCCGCCAACGGTATGGGAAATTACACGTTCAGCTGGTCATCCGACCCTGCCGGTTTTTCATCCGCATTGGAGGCCGTATGGGCCAATCCCACGGTTAGTACAGTATACTCGGTTAAAGTGAGCGACGGCATAGATACGGCTTCGGCAAGTAAGGCCATTACCATATTTGCAGATATACCGCCTGTATCTGTTACCGGTATGCTACCGGCAGACAGTTCATATGATATATCCTTACCGGTTCAGTTTTCCTGGAGCCCGTCAACCAATGCGTCTTTATATGATCTGTATATATGGAAATACCATGAATCACAGCCTCTTACACCAACGGTATCAAACATTTCGCAGATCCATTATCTGTGGGATGGAAGTGGTTCATTTACATTCGGAGATACCTGTAAATGGAGGGTTGTTGCTAAAAACCCATGCGCTCAGACACATAGTCTGATACAGATTTTCTCATTAAAAGGGCTTCCTGAACTTCATGTAACAGCGATATCAAATTCACAACCTGTTGCGGGACAGCCGATGACCATAAACTGGACTGTCCGCAATGACGGTGAAGGAACTACACCGGCAGGTAATGTATGGATGGACCGAGTCTGGCTTTCTCCTGATATTGATGTCAGGATCGGGGAACAGGAAGATATATTGCTTGGACAGTTTCCTAATGTCAGTTTCCTTGGATCTGGTGAAAATTATCTACAGTCAAAGCAAATCCAGATTCCTCCGAATCTGATAGGTACCTATTTTCTTTTTGTCGTGACGGATGCTCTTGATGCATGTTTAATGTCCTGGCCGCCATCCGGGCCTCCGGTACCCTATAATCCACCGCCTTATAATACGGCCTATTCCCATGGCGGAAGTTTTGTGAATGTCGTGCACGAAACATCAGACAACCCGCCATACCATGACAATTTCTTTTATAAGGAAATTACCTTTCCCATACCCCCTGAACCCGATCTGATGGCAACTTCCATTATTCCACCTTCCAATGTATTTTCAGGGCAGCAGGTTAATATAATATGGACCATAAAGAACAATGGTGATGGCAACACCGGTTCAGACAACTGGAGCGACAGGATTTATCTATCTTCAGACACCTCACTCAACATGTCCACAGCTCTTAACCTTGGAACTTTCAGCCATACCGGCCTGCTGAACCCGGACAGTTCATATACCTGTGCACAAGCCGTCACAATACCATCCAATATTTTTGGCACCTATTATTTCTACATCGTCACGGATGTTGCCAATAATATATTTGAATATGTGTATGAAAATAATAATATTACCCGTAGTGATTCTATGGTTGTATTTCTCACTCCGCCTGCCGATATGGTTGTTACTGGTATGAGTATCCCGGACACTATTACCAATAAGGATGTTTTTCTAATTGAATGGACAGTCCGGAATCAGGGTGCCACACCCCCCACGGTGCCCAACTGGACCGATGGCATTTATTTGTCTGATCTGCCTTATTTTGATGCAGGTAATGCTGTTTATCTGGGCATTAAAACAATAACTATGGACAGCCTGCCTCACGACAGCAGCTATATGGCTGACAGGCAAATACAGTTTTCTCTGAACATGACAGGGGTTTATTATATATATGTCTGTACTGATGTTAACAACAATGTTTTTGAATATACCAAAGAAAACAACAACATACTCAGGAGTGATAATCCCCTGGTGATCATAAATCCAGACCTGATCATTTCCCATGTTGCCTGCCCGCTGATTGTCAATAACAGCCAGCCCTTTAACATCCATTGGAGCGTGAAAAATAACGGCTATGGAACAGCAAATAACCAAATATGGAAAGATAATATTATGGTTTCAAAATCTCCCGTTTACCAGCAGGATTCGGTTATTCAGATCGATGAACTTAATCATACACTAACTACATTGTTGCCCGGTGACAGCATCAACCAGACTAAAACAGTTTTTTTACCGGATACGTTATCAGGTCCCTTATATCTTTACATTTACGCAGACTGGAACAACATTGTTTATGAAGGTGGTAAGGAGTACAATAATGTATCGAGAAGTGCTGAAGCTATTCAGTTTGCCAAACCGGATATGGCTGCCGTTGATATCTCAGCTTACCCTGCAGATAGCGGCACACAGGCCTTTATAATAAACTGGAAAGTCACAAATACAGGTGAGGGTTCTATCATAAACCGTAACTGGTCAGACAGGATATTGATTTCACACAGCCCTGTTTTTTATCCTGATTCGGTTATTCAGATTGGCGTTTTAAACTGTAACGATTTTTTAGCGCCGGGTGATACAATTTATAGGCAGATGCTTGTCGACATAACAGATTCCATGGTTCCCGGCACGTATTATGTGTACATTTATACTGATGGTTTTCATGAAATATTTGAAAATAATTCAGAGGGAAATAATGTTGAACATAGCGCCGGCACTATAGAAATAGTAAGACCTGACCTGATTGTTCAAACCCTGCTTAGTCCATCTTCTGCATACTCCGGTGATACTGCCGGCATTCAATGGGTAATAAAAAATGCCGGCACATTATCCATTGTGAATGAATCATGGACAGACCGTGTTTTTTTATCACATTTTCCGTCATATAACCAGGGGGGGCTAATGGTGCTGGGTGATAAAGCTTGTACCGGTACTTTCCATCCCGGCGACAGCCTCGTAAATCAGTCGGTATTCAACATCCCTGAAAATCTTCATGGTGATTATTATATACATATTTTTACCGACTTCAATAATGATATAGAAGAATGTTTTTATAACAACAACAATATAGCCGATGGTCTGATACATCTTACGCCCGGTGCATGGGCCGACCTGCAGGTCATAAATATTCAAATGCCCGATTCGGCTATGGCAGGAAATTCTATCCCACTGGATTTTATTGTGAAAAATGAAGGCATAAAAAACATCACGGATAAAACATGGATAGACAAAGTATACCTATCGCCAGTTCCTGTCTGGGATCCGGGTTCATCTGTGCACCTTCGTTCCTTTGCACAATCGTTTTCTCTCAATGCTGATACATCTTATTCAACCAATTCAACAGTAAACCTTCCCGATGGCATGACAACAGGAATTTATTATATTTATGTTTTCACAGACCAGGAGGATAGCGTTTTTGAACATAGTAGCGAAAATAATAATGTGTTAAGAAGTAATATGCTTTTCATCGAAGCGCTTCATCCGGCCGATCTCATCATGCTGAATGTGGATAATCCTGATTCGGCAAATTCCGGACAAACGATAAATATACAATGGACCGTGAAAAATCAGGCAAATGCAATTACAGCCCTGTCGTGGTTTGATGCCGTCTTTTTATCTGCCGACAGTGTATGGGATGCCGGTACAGACATTTATCTCGGCCAACTTTATCATTACGGGCCTCTGGGTTATGAAGAAAGTTATAATGGCAGTCAGGCGCTCACCTTGCCCAACGGGATTAACGGCGATTATTACCTGCTGGTGGTTGCTGATCATGAACAGGTGAATAATGATAACAACTTATTAAACAATTGGAATGTAAAGAAAGTAAATAACCACAATGTAAAAATCCATATTACCCTCACACCGCCACCCGACCTTGAGGTAACTTCATTTTCCATACCTGCTCAGGCATTCACAGGCATCCCTTTCAATATAGCCTGGACAGTCCGGAACCAGGGACAAGGAAATATTACAGGATGTACATGGTCAGATAAGATATATGTATCATCCGATCTCATAGTTAATTCAGGTGATTTGCTGATCGGGACAAAGACAAGGACTGCTTCGCTCGGGTTAACCCAGACATATACGGATTCGATTACCGTGACATTACCAAATAATTTATCCGGTAATTATGTGATGATTATGGTTGCCGATTTTAGTAATACAATATATGAATTAAACGAAACTAATAATACATTTCATTCCTTCATTGTGGCGTCTCAGCCCCCACCGGCAGACCTGAACATTGTGAATGTGAATCTCCCTGATACTGTTATCGTTGGTAAATCTGCAACAATTCACTGGACGATCAGGAACACCGGACTCCATCCCGCAAACGGTATCATAAAAGACATTGTGTATTTTTCCGATGATAATACCTGGGATGTTAACGATATAGTGTTCGGGGTATATCAGTCAATGGAAAATCTTGCCCCTGATGCTGAAATGACAAGGAGCCTGACTGCAAATGTGAAAGACCTTCATTTAGGATTTTACTACGTTTTTGTAAGGACAGATGTGTTGAACATGATTTATGAAACTGAGGAAGAAAACAATATCGCTGTTTCAAATGACCTGTTGTTTGCCGATGTCCTTGAATTACCGCTTGGGGTTACATTGGCAGATACACTGAATAATCTTGAGAACCTGTACTTCCGGATACCTGTTGATTACTCTCAAAACGAAGAGACTATGCTTACTACAATGAAGGCTGACTCACTCAACGGTAATAATGAAATGTACCTGAGTTATGATGATATGCCCGGCAGAATCATCCATGATTATTCCGGAAGCAATCCCTATCAGGGAAACCAGGAAATCATCGTTCCTTCTGTCTATAACGGCAACTACTATTTAATGTTATACGGAAATACACTACTGGGAAATAGTCAGTTGGTTCATGTGAACGCTAAAATTCTTACGTTTCAGATACTGTCCCTGAATCCTGCCGCCGGCGGTAATACAGGACAGGTTACATTGGAGATCACAGGCTCGAAGTTTGACCCGAATATGGAAGTGCGTCTTGAAAACGGCGCAAATATCATTACCGCTCATGACCTGATATTTGTTAACTATTCAAGAGTATTTGCGACATTTGATCTGACCAACGTACCCACCGGTGTTTTTGACCTTGTTCTGGAAAAATCAAATGGCGATACCTGTGTACGGCAGGATGGTTTTGAAGTCGTTGAGGGAACGGAGCCTGACCTGGGAGTATATATTATTGCACCTCCTTCAGCACGGCCGAACAGGGTGACAAGCTTTACTATTGAATTCACTAACCTTGGCAACACCAATATTACAGATCCCAGGGCAAAAGTGAGAAGTCTTACTATTTCTCCTGTCGCATTAAATATTGACCAGTTGGCCGGCATGTATCATGAATTGATTCTCAATCTGGAAGAAGATCAGGGACCTTCCGGTATGCTGAGGCCCGGAGTGACAGGAACTATTACCATATATACAAAAACGCTTTCAGGTTTGGGATATATTATCGAGTATTAATAAATGGACAAAATCACTAATAAGAATTTATTATGAGAATCACAGTCATAAAAAACAATTCAACTCATATGATAATCAAGTGCTTGCTGATAATGGGATTTATATTTCTATACTCAGGATTTTTGTGTTATTCCCAGATATATACTTCATTAAAAGCAGAAAGCAGGATAAGGGGGGCTTCGCGTGTGGATTATGAAAACAGCAGTGAATTACCTGATTATATTAAAATGAAAAAAGGCAGCGAAGTGAATTTCAGCGAATGGCAACAATGGTTGTCCCAAAACCTGAATTTATCACCGGAAATTGGATTTGTTCTGAAAAGCACCGAAAGGGACAACAGGGGCGAGGTGCATTACAGGTACGCTCAGACATACCTGGGTAATGAAATTTTTGAGAAAGAATATATTGTTCATACCAAAGATGGAAAAGTATTTGCTTTCAACGGTGATATAATAGCAGATATGGCAGCATCAAACAGTAAAACCCTCACGGAATCGCAGGCTCTGGCAAAGGCGTTATCTTTTTTAAATGCACAGCAATACAAATGGGAGAATCCGGTTGAAGAAGCGTATTTGAAGAAGTTCTCCGGCGATCCGCTCAATACTTACTACCCGGACGGAAAACTATGCTACATGCCGGACAAAGACGATTCATCATTCAGAATGGCATACATGTTTGATATTTATGCGCAAATACCCACGTCAAGATCATATGTTTTTGTTGATGCCGGCAATGGAGAAATTCTTTTAGAGCTGGACAGATTACACAGAACAGACGTTTCCGTTCTCCCGGTAACGCCGTATACAGGCTTGCAACCAGATCGTCAGGCCTACGCTTCTGTAAGTAATACATTTCACTGCAAATACGCGTATCCTGGAATTATAAACGCGAATGCTATGGCGGCATCCAACCCGGCAGTTACCGTAAATGTTGCGGGTTTAGCCTCTACGAAATACAGCGGCATCCAAACCATCATAACGGACTTTGTGACAGATACGGTTCAGGGCTTCCCGTACAGTTTTTTTCGTTTGCGTGAAACTGTGAGGGGTAATGGTATTGAAACTTATAATATGCAGATGACTCCCAACTACGGTTCTGCTGTCGATTTTACCGATACCGACAATTACTGGGACAATGTGAATGCAGTACAGGATGAAGCTGCTACCGATGCCCATTGGGGTGCAGAAAAAACCTATGATTACTTCCAAACGGTATTCAATCGCAACAGTATTGATAATATGGGCTTTAAACTTGTGAATTATGTCCATGCAAACCTTCCTCTTATTGATCCTAATTATGGGAATAATTATAATGCATTCTGGAATGGCTCCTGTATGACATATGGTGATGGTAATTCTTTTAATGGCCCTATGGTTGCTCTTGATATTATTGGACATGAGATAACACATGGACTGGATGAGAAAACTTGTAATCTCACGTATTGGGGAGAATCAGGGGCGCTAAATGAGGGTTTTTGTGATATTTTCGCAACTTGTATTGAGCACTTTGCAAAACCTGCAGAGGCTAACTGGATTATAGCTGAAGATGTTGGATCCGTTCGTTCCCTGTCAGATCCAAAGCTTTTTGGTCGCCCCGACACATATCAAGGAAATAATTGGCTTACAGGTAATGGTGACAGGGGCGGTGTGCATTATAATTGTGGTGTTCTGGCGCGTTGGTTCTACCTTCTTTCGGAGGGAGGTGCCGGCGTTAACGACAAAAATGACACATACGATGTTACCGGCATCGGTATAGATGATGCGAGTTGGATTGCTTACCGTACTATGACCGTGTATCTGACACCGGGATCAAATTATAAGGAAGTGCGTAAATATTCTCTTATTTCAGCCGCAGACCTTTTCGGAGAATGTTCAGAAGCTGCAAACCCAGTCCTGGATGCCTGGTTTGCCGTGGGTGTGGGTTCGGCCTCCGACTCAGCAAAGGTACAGCATAATTCAATCAAATGCGAAGGCGATTCAAACGGCTGGGCAGCTGTTATAATAAAAAGAGGTAACCCCAATGAGTATGATTTTGTATGGAGTACAAGTCCTACCGATACGATATACGTTATTACGAACCTGACGGAAGGGCAATATTCAGTTACATATACAAATGCCTTAGGCTGCGAACAGGTAATTGATTTTGAAATGGAGCTTTCAATGACTACGCTGCCAACTTCTATAACGGGGTTACCCGAAGGCTGCGATAATACCGGAGATGGTACGGCTACAGCAATGGTCAGCGGAGGCAGCCCGCCATACTCGTATGAGTGGTCAAATGGCGATACAACAGCTACCATTACGGGCTTATCAGAAGGAACTTACAGCGTAACGGTTTCTGATACGAATGGATGTTATGGAAATAAATCGATTTTGTTAGAAGTGAATTATGAGGTCGATACGGTTGAATTTACATCAACACCGCCTTCCTGTTTTGGACAAAACAATGGGACTGCAACAGCTTCCACGTCAGGCGGGCCTGGGCCATATACATTCCTGTGGTCAAATGGCGCCACAGGGCCATCTGTTTCCGGCCTCGCTGCAGGCACATATACAGTTTCTGTGACAGATTCCGAAGGATGCCACGGAAAAAAAAGTGTTACCATAAATGACCCACAGAAACTGACATTATCCATAGGCGGAGGTAATACGTTTATAACATATTGTAATAATACAAGTCCGCCTTCAACAACCTTAACGGCAACAGCATCCGGAGGAAGACCGCCGTATAATTATAGTTGGCCCGGAGGCTCTCATACCATAGCAAAATCAGGAAGGTATTGCTGCTCGGTAACGGATACCAATGGTTGTAATGCCAGTACATGTGTCTTTGTGCTGTTTATACCGGTCAAATGCTCTAAAGATCCGAATATAATTATCGGACCAGCAGGGTATGCAGAGGAGCAATGGGTATCCGTCAGGGATAGATTATCCTATACGGTCTGGTTTGAAAATGACCCTGTCTTTGCTACTGCTCCTGCACAGGATGTGAGAATTTCAATTCCGTTAAACGAAACGATCGATATGAATTCATTGCAGCTTGGAGATTTCGGTTTTGGAAATAATAATTTTTTAATTCCTCCCAACACCTCGTACTATTCAAAAAGATTGGATCTGACAGACTCATTAGGGGTTTTTGTAGATATTATCGCAGGACTGGATGTGGTTAATCAGGAAGCATTTTGGATATTCCAGTCCATTGATCCGGCAACCGGCCTGCCTCCTAATGACCCGCAGACAGGTTTTTTGCCTGTCAATGATACCAATACCCATTTAGGGGAAGGATTTGTTACTTTTACTATTAAACCAAAATCTTCTGATATTACTGGAGATTCAGTCCTGGCTCAGGCCAAAATTGTCTTTGATATTAACGAATCTATTAATACAAATAAATGGTTTAATAAAGTAGATGCTGTTGCGCCTACGAGTTCTATAGATACGCTTATATTGACCTCTCCCGGCTCACTCGATATTCTGTTCAGCGGGCAGGATGACCCCGGCGGTTGCGGTATTCAGGAATATATGCTCTATTATTCCAGGGATGCAGGGCCGTATTATTTATTTGGAGAATACACTTTTGGGGATACGGCAAGTCTTTCTGGTATAGAGAACTCAGAGTACCGGTTCTTTTCTATAGCCAAAGACTATGTTGGTAATACCGAGCCAATGAAAAATATGCCTGAGGAAACGATCGTTCTGGGGTATCCGAGGTTAATATCCGGTACAGTTACGTATCAGAATAATGCAAATACTCCTGTAGGTAATGCTTTGGTTTATTTAAGGCATAATGATGGGACCAAAATAGATTCTGTCAGTGCCGATCAGAATGGAGCGTATGATTTTGGATATAAAGCACAAAAAACTTATTTAATTGATGCGTTTTCCGATTTCCCGTGGGGAGGTGTCAATTCAACAGATGCGTTGTTGGTGCGCAGGGCCAGTATCGGCTTATCGGCATTGAACAGCTTACAGGACTCAGCGGCTGATGTGAATCATACAAATTCAATATCAAGTACAGATGCATTACTGATACGAAAACGCGTAGTAGGGCAGATAGATAATTTCCAGATACAGGATATTGTATTTCTTAAAGATGCTCTTATAGTTGCGGACAGTAATATTACACATGAAATAAAAACCTTATGCGCCGGCGATGTGAACGGCTCCTTTACGCCTGTGTTACTCAAATCTTCCGGAATTGACCTTTTCAGGAAAGGTGAGATATTCACAAACAGGAACCAGGATATTGATCTTCCGGTCATATGTGAACACATGATTCAACCCGCAGCAGTTACGCTAATTCTTGATTATCCCGGACAGTTCATTGATGTGAAGAGTATTTCATCCTCCCTGCCCGGATTTTTATATAGCGCTAAAAATGATAAAATCATCATTGCCTGGGATAGTTTATCGCCGGCAATATTTAATAACAATGACGTATTGTGTGTTCTTCATTTAACAGTCAGCGAAGATGCCTCAGACAAAGACAACATTGTGTTTGCTTTAGATGCCAGAAGTGAATTTGCCGATAAAACAGCGGAGGTTATGCATGGTATCCGCTTGAGTTATCCCGATGTCCTTATTACACCGGATATGGATTTTGAACTGAGCCAGAATCATCCGAATCCTTTCGCCGGAGCAACGGAAATTGGATACGTTCTGCCTGAAGATGGCAATGTAGTGGTAAAAGCATATGATGTTCTGGGACAGGAAGTGGGTACGCTCGTATCAACAGTTCAAAAGGCGGGAAAATACACCATCCGCTTCGACGGTTCGGGGTTAAAAAGCGGGGCTTATTTTTACAAAATCGCTGTTGAAGGTGTCACCAGAAACTTCAATGCAACACGTTCAATGATCATTATAGCAGACAGATAGCATCACATTTGATTGTCATTACCTTTGAATTTGCTCTGTTTTAACAGGTTCACATTCCATGTTGAATATTACAAACAATTTCAACGTAAATTCTGAGTAACAAATTTTATTTTTTTAGAATACCGCATTTATTCTGAAATAATTACTTTTGCATTAAATTTGCAATCCATATTAATTACATTATTATTTTTTTATCAATCGAACTAATTTACATCAAAAATGAAAACAAAATATATTGACCTTATTCAGCAAACATTTGATTTTCCTCAGGATGAATTTAAAGTTGATGATAATGAGCTTTACTTTAATGGGATTTGTCTGACTGATCTCATAAAGCAATATGGCACTCCATTAAGAATTAGCTTTTTACCAAAGATAATATCACAAATACAAAAAGCTAAAAAGCTATTTAATGTTGCTTTTGCTAAAGCAGATTACCAGGGTGAATACCATTATGCTTATTGTACCAAAAGCTCACACTTTCAGTTTATCATGCATGAAGTATTAAAAAATGATGTCCACCTGGAAACTTCATCCGAGTTTGATATCAGTATTATCGACAGCCTGTTTGAAGAAAAAAAGATTGACAAAGATATCTATATCATTTGCAACGGCTTTAAAAAAATCGGATACATAGAGGAAATCTGCAGGCTGATAAACAGTGGGTTTATAAATACGATTCCTGTTCTTGATAACAAGAAAGAACTTGATCATTTTGCGGCTCTTACCAAAAAGAAATGTAAGCTCGGAATACGCATTGCGTCAGAAGAAGAACCCCGTTTTGACTTTTACACTTCGCGCCTGGGTATACGATATAACGGCATATTAGATTTCTATAAGGTCAATATCAAAAACAATCCTAAATTTGAACTAAAAATGCTTCACTTCTTCATTAACACTGGCATCAGGGACAATGCCTATTACTGGAGCGAATTGTCAAAATGTGTTAATGTATATTGTGAACTGAAAAAAATATGCAAAGACCTCGATTCTTTAAATATAGGGGGTGGTTTTCCTGTAAAGAACTCGCTCGCATTTGACTACGATTATGAATATATGGCAGAAGAAATCGTCTTCCAGATAAAGAATATATGTCAGCAGAACAATGTGCCTGAACCCAATATTTTCACTGAGTTTGGTTCATATACTGTAGGTGAAAGCGGTGCTGTTATATATTCCATTCTCGGTCAGAAACAACAAAATGACCGTGAGTTATGGGATATGATCGATAGTTCCTTCATGACTACATTACCAGATACATGGGCAATTAATCAACGCTTTGTTCTGCTTGCCATTAACCACTGGGATAGAGAATATGAGCGCGTCCACCTGGGCGGACTTACCTGCGACAGTCATGATTTCTACAACGCAGAAGCTCATGCCAACGCTGTCTTCCTACCCAAATACGAAGACAACGAGCCGCTTTATATCGGCCTTTTTCATACCGGAGCATATCAGGAATCTTTAGGAGGATATGGCGGAATACAGCATTGTCTCACCCCTGCCCCCAAACACATCCTCATCGAAAAAGATGAGGACGGTGAATTGTATCCCAGACTCTTTGCAAAAGAACAAAGCTACAAGTCTATGATGAAAATTCTTGGATATATGTAGCGCCAGGTGAAATTTATGAGGCATCTTCGGGCTACGGTAAGGTAATACATAGAAAGATTGTTAGGCATCAAGCAAATCTTTTTAACTATAAATACAACAATTTCAATTGATTACAGTGTGGTCAAACGTTATTGGCAGAACTGAATTGTGCTCAACGTAATAAATTCACCAGCTGTTAATTTCTTTATTGATAACTTTTATCAAAAAATAATCTGCACCATAATTCAAACACCTACATTTGCGTGAAAAATAATTGGTACTATATTTGCAAACACGGAGTAAATTTTAAAAAAACATTATCATGAAAAAAGCAATCAGTGCATTCGTTATTATCATGACCGTCGGTATCGTATGCGGTTTGAACAGTTTCGCTCAGAAAAAATTTAAAGGAGTGGTCAACTACACCATAGCCTACTCCGGAACCATAGACCCTGCCACTGCAGCACAACAGCCAAAGCTTATGATCCTTTCCATTTACGAAAACAAACAAAAAATGAACATTCCTATGGGGCCTGTGAATATTGACATAATTACCGACGGGGATAATAAAACCAGCACCACCCTGCTCGACATTATGGGCGAGAAAAAATATTATAAAATGACCACCGAGGAAATAGAAAAACAAATATCTGAAAGCCCGGAACCGGTCATCACCTATAAGGATGAAACAAAAACTGTCGCCGGGTATGTGTGTAAAAAAGCCGAATATTCAGTCACCCAGGATGACGAAACAAGTACCTCAGTGGTTTATTATACAGAAGAACTCGGAGGCGAAATGCTGAACTACGGAGGACAATTCAATAAACTTAAAGGTGTGGCATTGGAATATGTCGTCACTACTCCTGATGGTATTATCACCACGTTCACAGCAACTGAAGTTAAAAAAGGCAAAGTAAAAGATACTGATTTTCTTATCCCGGATGATTATACTGAACTGACTGCTGAAGAAAAAGAACAGATGAAACAGCAACTTAATGGCCAGGAATAAAAAATAATAATTTCCAGATAAAATCCTCTGCATACAGCCAGGGGATTTTATTTTTGTATAAACAGCTGAAAATGCCCCGGACGGAACATACTTTTTCAAAAAACACCTTTAAGGAAGAAGGCATCCCTGCTGATAATCAACCATCAACACCAAAACAGGGAACTGTCAAGAAAGAAAAAGACAAAAAAATAAAAAAACAAAAAAACGTTGAACACAAAGCCATAGGCATTATTGAAACACTCAGAAGCGAAAAATCTCAGAAAATTACAGGACTTTTCTTACTGCTCGTTTCATTTTTCCTGCTGATCGCATTCGTTTCCTACCTTTTCTCATGGAAAGCTGATGATAATATCTTTCATAATTCGTTTTTCCGTGTATTGACAGACAACAGTCTTCAGTCCCTGAACTGGATGGGAAAGATCGGTGCTGTATTATCTTTTTTGTTTATTAAGAAATGGTTTGGTGTGGCTTCTTTTTTATTTGCCGGATGGTTGTTTGTAACAGGAATGAAATTGTTTCTTAATGTCCGTCTTTTCCCACTTTCGAAGGCCACGTTATATCTGATTTTCGGGTTATTATGGATTTCGGTATGCCTATCCTTTGTGCTGCCTGCAGAAAGAATGCTGATAATGGGCGGCTCATTCGGATACCAGATAAATATGTGGCTGAACAGTATTATTGGAAAGATAGGAACAGGCATCCTGCTATTCTTTCTGATCATTAGTTTTCTCATTATCGAATACAACATTCATCTGAGATGGAAAAGAAAAAATAAGGTCGCCGCCGATGAAGATGATGTTGAAGAAACAGTGTCGGAGCCGATCACAACCCGAAATGAATTCAGGGAACCTGAAAAACATAACCCTGATGAAGATGATGAATTTGAATTGACTCAAAAACCTGTGATTTCAGAAGATGAACCGGTTGAATTGTTAAACAATGCATCCAAAAAGACAACGGTCACCGATGATATTGACATTCCTTTCACCATCACTCCACCGGAAGAAATAGGTGATACTCCCGTTGATGAAATCCCTGAGGACGATGACGGTAAAGAACACTACACTGTCGATACTCCTTATGATCCGAGGCTTGAATTATCATCTTACCGGTTTCCCGGGCTTGACCTGCTGGTCGAATACGATACCGGCAATGTCTCCGTTCAGGCCGAAGAACTGGAAGCCAACAAGAACCGTATCCTGAAAACACTGAACAATTATTCGATTCAGATCGATAAAATTAATGCTACTATAGGCCCTACCGTTACTTTATATGAAATTGTCCCGTCACCCGGGGTGCGCATTGCCAAGATAAAGAACCTTGAAGACGATATCGCACTGAGTTTGTCTGCCTTGGGCATACGCATCATCGCACCTATGCCGGGCAAAGGCACCATTGGCATTGAGGTGCCCAATCAAAGCCCCAGGGTCGTGTCCATGAGGTCGATACTTGCATCAGAGAAATTCCAAAACAACAGTTTTGACCTTCCTATAGGCCTGGGGAAAACGATTTCAAATACCAGCTATGTTACCGACCTGGCTAAAATGCCCCACCTGCTCATTGCCGGAGCAACAGGACAGGGTAAATCGGTAGGCCTTAATGCCATTATAGCTTCGCTGCTCTATAAAAAACACCCCGCTGAACTCAAATTTGTACTCGTTGACCCCAAAAAAGTCGAACTGACGCTGTTTTCAAAAATTGAGCGGCATTATCTTGCTAAACTCCCCGATTCCGAAGAAGCCATCATCACCGATGTCCGCAAGGTGGTACGCACGCTCAATTCCCTGTGTATACTGATGGAATCGCGCTACGACCTGTTGAAACTCGCCAGTGTCAGGAATATAAAGGAATACAATACAAAATTCATTGCGCGCAAGCTGAATCCAAACGATGGTCATGAATTCATGCCCTATATCGTCGTTATCGTTGATGAATTTGCCGACCTGATCATGACTGCCGGTAAAGAAGTGGAAGCTCCGATCACCCGTCTGGCACAGCTTGCCCGCGCCATAGGCATACACCTCATTGTGGCCACCCAGCGTCCGTCGGTAAATGTCATCACCGGAACCATCAAAGCCAACTTCCCGGCTCGGGTGGCGTACCGTGTGATCTCAAAGATAGACTCCCGCACCATACTCGATACGGGTGGCGCCGACCAGCTTATTGGCAGGGGGGATATGCTTTTGTCCACAGGTAATGAAATGGTCAGGCTTCAGTGTGCATTTATTGATGCTCCGGAGGTGGAAAATCTTACTGATTTTATCGGAGCACAACGGGCATTCCCGGACGTATTCGAACTTCCCGAATGTCCTGATGAAGAAAACGGACCCGAAAAAGATATCGATTCCTCAGAACGGGACGAAATGTTCGATGAGGCGGCCCGGGTAATTGTCACCCACCAGCATGGCTCTACTTCACTTTTACAGCGCAAGCTGAAGCTTGGATACAACCGTGCCGGCCGTATCATCGATCAGCTTGAAGCAGCAGGTATCGTTGGCCCTTTCGAAGGCAGCAAAGCCAGAGAAGTGAGATATAAAGACATGCAAGCTTTGGAACAGTTTTTGTCATCTTTACGGAACAATAACTGAACGTCATGAAAAAATTCATCATTACCGCGTTCCTGATGGTTTTTGCCATATCCATCCACGCCCAGGACAACACAAAAGCAAAAGCCATACTGGAGGGTGTTTCAAAACAGACAAAATCATACGCTACCATTGACATTGCATTTACGTTCACTATTCACAACAGCGCAAAAAAATCAAATGAAACAAAAACAGGAACAGCCTGTATGAAAGGTGACAAATATTGGACAGAGTACTCCGGACAGGAAATTTTTTGTGACGGACAAACAGTCTGGACCTATATAAAAGATAATAATGAAGTTCAGATTAACCTTAATGATCCCAGTAGCAATGATGATCTAAACCCCTTAAAATTACTCACGGACTACAATAAAACTTTCAGCCCTAAATTTATCAAAGAAGAGACGCGCGGACCAAAGATTCTCCAGATACTTGACCTCACTCCTTTAAAGCCCGGTCAGTTCTACAAAGTCAGGGTGGAGATTGACAAAGCACAAAAACAAATTGTCAATGCCATTATCTATGACAAAAACGGTGTGAATACCTATACTTATACCATTACTAAATTTGTCACCAACAAAACAATCCCCGACACCAGGTTCACATTTAAAACCACTGACCACCCCGGAATAGAAGTGATTGACCTCAGATAGGCAATCTCTGACGAATCAAAATATGTTCTTAGCCTCTGGTTGATAAAAAAGTATTTATCAAATTTAATCAGGTAATATTTAATCCTTACTTTTGCAGCACAGGATTGTTTATGCTTATACTTTGCCCAATATACTCTACTGACTCTGTTCATTTATGAAGAAACTGACTATAATCTTATGTTTAATTGCCATATGCATTTACGCGAATGCACAACAAAACAAAAATGGCATTTATTCTTTTGATGCCGTTCCCAGGGAAAGGCCTGCCGGATACGAATTTCTGTCAGCGCCAGATCCTTCAGGGGTAAGGAGGGCGCTAAAAAAGCCCTCGCCCGGTAAATCCGGTGTGCAGCTCCCCTACCCGGTTATATTGATACACGGAGTGAACGGAGAAGCAGGACAATGGGACATATTTACAGATTCACTGGATTTGTATTACAGTTTTAACTTCGGCGGCAGATTTGATTTTTGTTTGAACTACGACGGTGACAATATGACAGCCAATACGGATTTCTGGCCTGCGCAGGGTGCTGATCTCGCACTGTTTACAGGCACATGGACTGCCGGTGATTATTATTATGTGAACTTCAATGTAGGTGACGATGGCAGTTATGATCCCATAAATCCGGGTCACAAGGTATTAAGCAACGAATCAGCAGCATTCAAGCAAGGAAGGGCCGTAAGGGAAGCGGTCAGAAGGGTGTTGCAACTGACAGGACGTAAAAAAGTTGTTTTGCTGACACACAGCATGGGAGGACTTGCATCAAGACAATACTTGCAGAACCATGGTCTATGGCAGGCAGATGGCAAACACCATGTGGCCAAATTAATAACAGCCGGAACTCCTCATGGCGGCAGTGATGCCTCGTTGACCCAACTGGGAGATATTTTGATCGGAATGAATGATCGTTCTGAAGGCTTGCGAGACCTGAGAACAACGTACACCTATACGGGCGATTCAGGAGTTTTCCTGTTCGGCGGTTTAGAAAGTTATGAAGTTATGGACGATATGTTTTGGACTGATTATTACAATGTTGATGTGAATTGCAACGGCCATACCGGCGACCTGATCACAGGACTTAATCATAAACCCATGACCACCGACCACGACCTTGCACTCATCATCGGAGAATGCAACGGATGTCCCGAGGCCACACCGGGTGATGGCGTAGTGTTGTCATACAGCGCTGACCTGAATAACTTTTATCCTGGTCTTACACAAAACATTTTCAGGTATCCCTCTCATAATTTGATCCAGATACACAATGACCTGCTTAGCATAATGTACCTTCTGATGCAGGGACTGGACGAGCCAAATAATCTCCCGTTAGCATATTGCATTGGTTTTGACACCACCTATATGGCATTTATGACTCCGCAAACTCCCGGAACTAATCAACACGATTTTGACATGTTTAAGTTTTATATGCCAGCAAACGGTAATGCTCATATTAATATAAGTAATATTTATATTTATGATTTAATGATACGAATAGTTGATTCAGCAGGGCAACCCACAGGGACAACTATGCACAGCAATGGCGCTCCGGCTATCGATTACAGCCAAACGCTGAATGCGGGAGAATATGGCATTGAAATTTCCGGAATCCCCACCTCAAATAGTTATCTGCATCCGTATAAATTGAAGATGACAAAAAACCTCTTTGAAGGGGTACAGGACAATACCGCTGAAACACCCGTCATATCTCTGTTCCCAAACCCTGCAACAGGCACAATAAACACAGCAGGAATAACAAAAAAAACTGTTATCAAGCTGTATAATACGCTTGGCATTCTTCTGAAGGAAATAGAAACAGAAAATGACACATCGCTCGATGTCAGTCGGTTACCCGAAGGTGTTTACACTTTCGTTGCTGAAAGTATTAATAACAAAAGTGTTGAAAAAATTATTATCAGCAGATAGAAGCTTACTGTTGTTTTCCTGCTGAGATGTCATAAAATTTATTATATTTACTTCTCTTAACTCAACATATTTTTTTAATTAAATGAATTAAGGAGGAACCTGATATGTGGTATAAAATGACCTGCTGTTTTTCATCTATGAAAACAGCACATTGTGTTTTCATTATTGCTTTATCGGTTATTATCAATGCAAACACTTATGCACAATCACCTTCGATAACATGGTGGTTTGACACCCACGATGCTTCGTTCGGGCAAACAGCAGCCGGAGATATTGATCACGACGGAAAACTTGAACTTGTTTTCGGGTGTTACCGTAATGACAGCTCGGTGTATGCACTAAATGCTGAAGACGGATCACTGCTATGGAAAAACAACACCCATGCGGTCAATGCCGAAGGCTGCAACGATGTAGCGCCGGTCATATACGATATTGACAATGATGATACCCTTGATGTAATTGTCCCGGCTTCCTGCAACCCGGCCACCTTCTGCTTTAACGGCCCTGACGGAAAGATAAAATGGCAGACCCCCACCCGTGGCAGCGACTCCCCACCGACAATAGCCGATATTGATAACGACGGCAAAGCCGAGATTCTTCATGGTGAATTTGACGGATATGTAATATGTATCAATGCAGAAAATGGATCGGTAGCATGGGAAATACCCGTGAATAACAATTCATGGATACAGACAGCTCCGACCATCCTTGACCTCGATGCAGACGGACAACTCGATTTTGTGGTGGCTTCCTGGGCTTTTTCAGGAGACACCAATTATGTTTACGCATACCGGGCCAACAACCAGGCATTGCTCTGGAAACATGCCCTTGATGATGTTGTTTACCACGGCACTGCTGTTGCAGACCTCGACAACGACACACGGCCGGAACTTGTCATCGGCGACTATAGCGGAAAACTATCCGTCCTGAACGGAGAAAACGGCAGTACATGCTGGAACTATACCTTCCCCCAGGGATACTCGGTTGGCGCTCCGGCCTCGATTGCCGATCTGGATAATGACGGAAACTGCGAGGTGATTTGCAGCGGCTGGTATAAAATGACAGCCCTCAGACACGATGGTTCCTCTTTCTGGAATTATTCAATACCCGGATATGCCAGCGCTTTCAGGGGCGCCGCTCTTGCGGATATCGACAATGATAACAAACCGGATGTGGTCTTCGGTACAAGTGACGGGGATGTTATTGCACTGAAAGGTACCACAGGCCTGCCGCTCTGGATAAAAGACCTTGCTGCGCATTACGGCGACACCCTGGATTTTGACCACGCTCCGATCATTGCCGACTTTGATAATGATGACACTCTCGATCTTTTTATTGTAGGTGGCGATTGCAAATACCCCGATTTTCAGAATAACTATGGCAGGGGGTATGCCCTTTCCATCGGGACCGGCGCCGGCCCTGACTGGCTGATGTTCCAGCACGATATCCGCCGTCAGTCGTCCCTTTGTTATAACCCAAACAATGCTATAAAAGAACCAAATTCATCAGATACCAAATCACTGACCGTATTTCCAAACCCGGCAAACAGTTCACTGAACGTACAATTTTCTAATCCGCAAAAACAAGAACACATACTGAAGATTTATAATGCAACCGGACAGGTGGTGCAACAAGTTGAAAACATAAAAGATAAGCAGGTAACCGTTGAATTAATTACGCTGCAAAAAGGAATATACTTTTTTACAATACAAAACAATAATGGAATAGCAGGACAAGGTAAATTTATCCTCGAATAAATAATTAATCATTACTTTTGAATCCTGAATTTTCAACCAATTAAATATTGATATAAAATGAATATCCTTAACTACCTGGAAGAATGGGGTGATAAATTTAAGATCCTCGGATGGGCTAAAGCCGACAGAGAAAACCTTTTCAGGATATTACTGGAAATATACCATGCTGATGGAGCCTATTCTGACGAAGAAAAGGCCGACTTTAAAAGGCGCTCACTGGGTTTCGGTATCGAAGAAAAAGAAATTTCACAGATAGATTTTCAAAAAGCCATAGAAGCGCTGAAGACGGATGTTCCCAAAATGGAAATCGTCCACTTCTGGATTGCTTCCACCCTGTTTGCGGATGATGACTTTGACAAAACAGAACAATCTTTTCTGGACGGCATCATTACGAAATATCATCTGAATGAGAAACGTCTCACAGAAATAATTAAATCTATTCAGCAGAAAAAAATGGATAATGCCATCCGGCATTGGTATTCTGAAATCAAAGAACTATTTTGAACTTTGGTTGTCACTGCCCATACCCTTCAGTAGGTGACATCCCGTTTAGCGGGTTGCAAGACCATATAGAAAACACAAAGTAGTACCTGACGGTACTATTCGTGTCTGAGTCAGCAATTTCGGGTTTGAGCCAGTGCAGTTTTGAAAATCAGGATTTTACCGAAGTAAATGACGGTCTTAAAAAACAAGCATAACCCTGCCCGACTGTCTGCCAACCGGCGGATCAGGCAGGGAAAAAACCGGACTTTACCGGCAGACATTAAATAATGTCTAAACGGGAACCCTATGTGAATTGAACAGTTCCGTTTCGAGGCCTGTCCTTCCTTCGGTTAGCGGACAGCAGGGCTTGCATAGCAGAAAAAAACGGAGTTTACAATCAGAAATGCGTTGTACTCAGCCTGCCAAAGCGTATATTTTTTTTTTAAAAAATCATTTTTTAGTTTCCGGCTCATCATTATCCAGATAGGAATCTTCGTTAACATCAACTTTGGGTTTCATGAGAAGCACTTTAAAGAAGAAATAAAGCGTCAGCCCGGTGATGATAACCTCTGTAATAATCATAAATAAAAACGCAGATGTATTCATATTATAATGTCCCTTCTTTTTTACGCTTACGATATGCGACAAATATCAAACAACATATAACAAAAAACAAAGTAACAAGCAGCAGGCGAGACATGTCAATATAAAATACATTATTGATAAATCTCCCGCTAAAGATAGCGTCACCAGTACAAACAACATCACCTTTTTTCACTATGGCATAGTTTGAAACTGCAGTCTCAAAGGTCTTAACGCTGTTGTCACTTTTTTTTATGGCGATAACACTTTTATTTTCGCAAACAAACACAGTATCCACAGTACCGGATGTTTCAGCATAAAATGTATCAGAAAAATATCGTTGGTTGGGGCCGATATGGTCATTACGAATCTTGGCAATAATACTCTCGGGGTGTAAGGCCCATCCGGTAATGCTCACTTTGCTCCAATCGTCATTGGCAGGGCGTATCAGTGAAGTAACAAAAACGAGGATTAAAATAACCGGAGTAACAAATTTCAGGATATATTTAAAAACACCGGGGACTTTGATGTCGGCTCCTCCCGTAATCTCTGACCAGCCTTTTTTCATACCGAATACCCAGGCAAAAAGCACGGCTTCGAACATGGCAAACAATACCAGCGAAACAGTGCCTGCCCAATAATCATATTCGTCGAACACTCCTTTCTGGAAAAACATTACTGTAGGAAGTCCCAGTATCAGGACAGAAACTCCGAAACCTATGGCCGCCCGCGACCGCCGCCATTTGAATTCATCTATAAGAAATGACATCACCGGTGTTCCCATTGCCAGAGACGAGGTGATGCCTGCAAAAAAAAGCAACCCAAAAAAAGCAACACCCGCCATAGCCGCCAATACAGGCCCCCACTGTTGGAAGAGGAATGGCATAGTGCGAAAACCAAGGCCCAGGCCACCAAAAGATGTGAGTTCAATAACTCTGTCAATACCAAGATAGCCGATAGAGATCGGAATGATGATGGCGCTGCCCAGGACCACTTCAACAAACTCGTTCATCCAGCCGGCCGACATGGCATTGAGCGCTATATCGTCTTTCTTTTTTACATAGGCTGCATAACACTGCACGGAGCCCTGCCCCAGCGAAAGGGTAAAAAATATCTGACCGGCTGCCGCCAGCCATACTTTTGGATTAGTAAGCGAAGAATATTGCGGTGTCCATAAAAAATTCAGACCTACTGTACCATCATTTATTGCGCCGTCATGTCCGGCTTTAAGAAAAATGGCTTTGATGGCCAGAAAAATACCAAAAAAAATCAGCAATGGCATGCCTATTTTGGCCGCTTTTTCCACTCCCCCGCTCAAACCACGGCTCAAGACCCATGTATTCAAAACAAGGCAAAACAAAAAGAAAATGATGGCTTCAAAGGGTATGCCTGTCGTAGAAGTGAAAATATTCAGATAATCATCAAAAAAAGCAGCCACGCCGGTTTGGTTCATGCCGCTGAAAGTGCCGGTGGCTGAATGGTAAACATATGACATGGTCCAGCTTTCAATATAACAATAATACGCCGCAATAGTGATGTTGGAAAATATCCCAAAAACACCAATATACTTCCACATCCAGGCTTTCGACATCCTGTTAAAGGCAAAAGGCGTGGTATGATGCCCATACTGCCCGCCAAAACGGCCTATTGACCATTCAATGAACAATAAGGGGATACCCATCAGTAAAAAACATACCAGGTACGGAATGATAAAAGCACCTCCCCCGTTCTGAACCGCCTGCACAGGGAACCTTAAAAAATTCCCAAGTCCTACGGCATTCCCGGCCATCGCCAAAATCAGCCCGATACGCGAGCCCCATCTTAAATTATTAGTAGCCATACATAACTATTTTAAAAAAAGAAATTGTGAAATTGAAGTACAATAATAAAAAATAAAACATTAAAAGAAAATCTTTTAACAAAATTGTCATAAAAATAGTATTGTCTTTGAAAATTCTTACCTCTGTGTGCCTCAAAAATATTCTATTTTTATTTGGATTGATTACAAATAATGTTTATTTTTGCAGCAGAAATTATTCAGATGAATTTCAGATTAGGCCAATCGCAAATAAAACAGATTGATAAATTATTATGTAACAAATTCTTCGGGATAATAATATTTATTGGGGTTATATGGATCGTTTTTCAGGCAACTTTCGGACTTGGCCACTACCCTATGATCTGGCTCACCGACTTGTTTTTTCTTTTTGAACACCTGTTATTACAGATTATACCCGAAGGAGCCATCAGGAGCCTTATCATCAATGGCATTTTAAAAGGGCTTGGCGGAATAATCATCTTTGTTCCTAATATCATCATCCTGTTTACAGCCTTATCCCTGTTGGAAGAATCCGGATATATGTCACGAGTGGCCGTGATCATGAACAATATGATGCAGCCTGTCGGGCTGAATGGGAAATCCTTTATGTCGCTGGTCATGGGGTTTGGGTGTAACGTTCCGGCAATAATGGCTGCACAGCGTATTGAAAATAAGAATTCACGCATTATCACCACATTGATAAATCCATTGATGCCCTGCAGTTCAAGGTTTACGGTCTATGTCTTATTCATTTCTGCTTTTTTTCCGGATCATCCCGGAACGGTACTATTTTTTATCTATTTGGCCTCCGTTGCTATTGCTATTGTAGTATCGCTTTTACTGAAAAAATATGTCTTCAGGTCAACCGCCGGTATTTATAATGACTATTTGCCGGAATTCCGACTGCCACGCTTTAAAAGTACCGTCAAATTTATGTGGCAGAACGCGATCATGTTTGTTAAAAGGATTTACGCTCCCATCCTCATTGCATCAGTCATTATATGGTTTCTCGGATATTTTCCAAATAATCAGGACAATAAAAATATCGAAAGTTCCTACCTGGGAAAAACCGGAAAGTTTATTGAACCCGCGATTGCCCCCTTAGGTTTCGACTGGAGGATGGGGATAAGCCTGATATCAGGTATTGCCGCCAAAGAAACCATAGTAGGTCTGATGAGCCAGTTATACCAGTCAGAACATCAGGCTGGCAATGATAAAAAAAACCTCATTGAAAGTCTGCAGAACCAAACCTATTTGTCAGGACCCAAAAAAGGGCAAAGGATCTTTAACCCTCTGGTTGCTTTATCGTTTATATTTTTTGTAACAATTTATACGCCTTGCATAGGAACACTTACAACCATCCATAAAACCATCAACAGGCGGAAATGGACAGTTTTTGTCATTGCCTATACTACGGTTCTTGCATGGATAGTATCATTTCTTATTTATAATATCGGGAGCTATTTTATATAGTATGGGCTGAAGTATTCCGTGTTTGAAACACATTGTCAGTCAATACAGCTAAAAACTAGAAATCTGACTTTCGCACTCTGGTTTACTTTGCTTGCATAAGGGTTGCGTTAGTTACTAATTTTACAAATCTTTGGTTATCAGATATTAACAATTCCTTTAACGATACGGTCTCAATTTCAATCAGTTCAGCCAAATCAGCCGGTATTTCAATAATTAATCGCCATAAGCGCTCTGCTAAAGATAGTTGTATTGTTTCAGCATTTTTATATAATTTAATGAACTTGCAAAAGTTAAAGGAGTAATTCATCAAATTAGAAAACGTTTCCTATTTCTTGTTCCTCTATGAAACCATATTGATAACTAAGGTTGTGATATTATTTAGGCATGTTAATAAAATTATGCATATTAATACTTTAATATGAACAAGAAGATATTGGAATACATATATTTGATAATCAATGATAAACCAAAATAATAGATAATCAAAATATACTATTTTGAAAAATTGTTTAAAAAAAAATAATGAGATGGTTGTTTTTTTTACTTGCTTTTTGTACTTTTAATGCCCTATTTAATTATAATCACACAAAAATTTAAAAACACTGAAATATGAAAATAAATATTCAATTTGTTCATAAAGCACAATGTGCAGGAAGATGTTTTCTTTTTTTCATAGTACTATTTTTTAATGCAATTGTAATTACTTTAGGCGCAGCCAGCCCCGGAACTCCCGGTACAAGCACCGGATACCCGTCTCTGCATGATGGAAATAATGCACATATACTGCTTAAGGGTGACCGTTCTGATCATTGTACCTGTCTTAACGATAATTATTCGTTAAACTGGGAATCCATTACGGGTATGGCAAATGTCAGGATTAGCTCGGATTATTTTAATCCGGATGTTTTAAATTATTTTTACGGTAATCTTATAGTTTCGCCATTGACTGAAAATGGCCATTTTCATGCGGATATTTTTCGGCCCGATAATGCGGCGGAACATTTACTTTCGCCTGCCTGCGTATTTGTACATATGGAAAATTTAAAGACCGATATATCTTTTGCAACAACAGTGAAAGAGCCCATTAATGAAAGTGAGTGTTTGGTGAATTCAACAGAAGGCTCACTACCTTTATCAAATATGATGCTTACAATCCCGTCTACTCCAGTTTGTTCTGGTGGTGGAACTATCTGTGCCGGTTCAAGTATAAATATTTCAGCCACTTCGGCTGGTGCCACAACCATATATTGGTATACGGGGGGGTGTGGTTCCGGACAAGTAGGTACAAGTTCTCCGGGAGCAGCCTACTCAGTTTCTCCGGCATCAACCAAAACCTATTATGCAAGGGGATATAATGCCTCCGGCTTTTCTACCTCCTGCGGTACGGTGATTGTTACAGTAAATCCGGTGGCAGGTGCAGTTACTGTTTATAGCAGTGGCACGTATTGTGACAGTAAGACGCTCACGGCCGGCGGGGGCACGAATGCAACGATATACTGGCAGGGAACCTCAAGTAACGGAACATCTACGGTAACCCTCTCAACGTCGCGATCGGTAACGTCTTCAGGAACGTATTATTTCAGGGCATATAACGCCAACTGTGGATGGGGCACCCCGGTAAGTGCAACGGTGACCATAAATACTTCTTCTACCACTCCGACAGGAATTTCCGGTACAACAACCTTATGCAGCGGAGGATCCACAACGCTGACCCAGAGTGGCGGCGCACTTGGCACCGGCGGAGTATGGTACTGGTATTCGGGTAGTTGCGGAAGTGCCTTTATCAGCAGTGGTTCAGCATCCATCACGGTATCCCCCGGTAGTACAACATCGTATTATGTTCGTGCTCAGGGGACATGCAATACCACGACATGTGCAAATGCCACGGTCACCGTTAATAGTGTTCCCGGCGCTGTAACCGCGTACAATGGAGGCACTCAATGCGGAGGGAGCAGAACCCTGACGGCCGGAGGTGGTACCAATGGAACCATTTACTGGCAGGGAACCACATCAAACGGAACGTCAACAGCAACCCCATCCACCAATCAAACGGTATCATCAGGGACTTATTATTTCCGTGCCCGTAATGGATGCGGATGGGGAACCGAGGGCAGTGCAGCAGTAACAATAAATTTGGTTCCATCCGGGGTGACGGCTTCAGGCGGCGGAACATTTTGTGGCAGTACATCCATTTCGGCATCGGGAGGCACCGGTGGCACCATATATTATCAGGGCACAACAAGCAATGGAACAAGTACCGCATTGGGAGGCACACCACAAACTGTATCCTCATCGGGTACCTATTATTTCAGGTCGCGTTCCTCAGCAGGTTGTTGGGGCACCGAGAGTAGCGCGGCAGTAACTATCAATGTGACTCCGGGTGCGGTTTCGGTATCCGGCGCAGGGACCTATTGTAACAGTACGATTCTTACCGCAACAGGTGGCACCAACGGGACTATCTACTGGCAGGGTACTACCAGCGGCGGAACTTCGACGGTAACTTCAACAAATCCACAGACAGTATCTTCAACGGGTACCTATTATTTCCGGTCACGTTCCGCAGCAGGTTGCTGGGGTACTGAAGGCAGTGCATCCGTTACCATAAATACATCTTCCACAGCGCCATCAGGCATAACCGGAACCACGACGATTTGTAACGGAGGTGCCACAACACTGACCCAGAGTGGCGGCGCACTTGGCACCGGCGGAGTATGGTACTGGTATTCGGGTAGTTGCGGTGGAACTTTTATCAGCAGTGGTTCGGCCTCCATTACGGTGTCCCCCGGTAGTACAACATCGTATTATGTTCGTGCTCAGGGGACATGCAATACCACGACATGTGCAAGTGCCACGGTCACCGTTAATAGTGTTCCAGGCGGTGTAACCACGTACAATGGCGGCACTCAATGCGGAGGGAGCAGAACCCTGACCGCAGGTGGAGGTACCAATGGCACGATCTACTGGCAGGGGACAAGCAGTAATGGTACTTCAACGGGAACGCCGTCGACAAATCAAACCGTATCGTCATCAGGCACTTATTATTTTCGTGCGTATAATGGATGCGGATGGGGAACCGAGGGCAGTGCAGCAGTAACCATAAATTCGGTTCCATCCGGAGTGACGGCTTCAGGCAGCGGAACATTTTGTGGCAGTACATCCATTTCGGCAACGGGTGGCACAGGAGGCACAATATATTATCAAGGCACAACAAGCAATGGAACGAGTACTGCATTAGGAGGAACGCCACAAACTGTATCCTCATCGGGGACCCATTATTTCAGGTCGCGTTCCTCGGCAGGTTGTTGGGGCACTGAGGGTAGTGTGGCAGTAACTATCAATGTGACTCCGGGTGCGGTGTCGGTATCCGGCGCAGGAACCCATTGTAACAGCGCCACTCTTACAGCAACAGGCGGCACCAATGGTACGATCTACTGGCAGGGAACTACCGGTGGCGGGACATCAACGGTAAATTCAACAAACCCACAGTCTGTATCTTCAACGGGCACTTATTATTTCAGGTCACGTTCTACAGCAGGTTGCTGGGGTAATGAAGGCAGTGCATCCGTTACCATAAATACATCTTCCACGGCGCCATCAAGCATAACCGGAACAACGACGATTTGTAACGGAAGTTCCACTTCACTCACTTCGAATGGCGGATCTTTGGGTACAGGTGGAGTCTGGTACTGGTATTCGGGCAGTTGCGGTGGTACATTTATTAGCAGTGGTTCGACCTCCATTACGGTATCCCCCGGTAGCACAACATCGTATTATGTTCGTGCTCAGGGGACATGCAATACTACAGCATGTGCAAGTGCCACGGTCACCGTTAATAATGTTCCCGGCGGGGTAACCGCTTACAATGGCGGCACACAATGCGGAGGGAGCAGAACCCTAACGGCCGGAGGTGGTACCAATGGAACCATCTACTGGCAGGGGACCACATCAAACGGAACATCGACAGCAACACCATCCACCAATCAAACGGTATCATCATCAGGCACTTATTATTTCCGTGCCCTTAATGGCTGCGGCTGGAGCGCCCAGGGCAGCGCAACTATTTCCATCATTACACTTCCTGCCAATCCGTCTCCCACAGCAACACCATCTTTAATTTGCGGCAGTGGCAGTTCAAGTTTATCAGCAACGGTTAGCGATGCAATCATTTATTGGTATACCGGCTCCTGCGGAGGTGCATTAATAGGTACCGGAAACTCCATCACCGTTTCTCCTGCTACGACAACCACATACTATGCAAGTGCTTATAACGCCACCACCGGCTGCTGGTCTTCCACCTGCGGCAGTGTGACGGTTACTTTCAGCATTGTTCCGGATATCGTAACGGTTAATGGCGGAGGCACCTATTGTTCTAGCGCCACCCTTACAGCTTCCGGAGGCACCGGAGGAGTGATTTACTGGCAGGGTACAACAAGCGGCGGAACATCCACAGCCAATTCAACAAATCCACAAACAGTATCGTCATCGGGCACTTATTATTTCCGTGCCTATAGTGTATGCGGATGGGGTACTCAGAGCAGCACAACAGTAACGATAAATCCGGCACCCTCAGCGGTGACGGCATCAGGCGGCGGAGCATTTTGTGGCAGTACATCCATTTCGGCATCGGGTGGGACCGGAGGTACCATATATTATCAGGGCACAACAAGCAATGGAACGAGTACCGCATCAGGAGGCACGCCACAAACAGTATCCTCTTCGGGTACCTATTATTTCAGATCGCGTTCCGCAGCAGGCTGTTGGGGCGCTGAGAGCAGTGTGACAGTGACCATAAATACGGTTCCCTCCCCGGTGACTGTACCAGGCAGTGGAACATATTGTGGCAGTACATCCCTTTCGGCATCGGGTGGCACCGGAGGCACCATATACTTTCAAGGCACCACAAGCAATGGAACGAGTACCGCATTGGGAGGCACGCCACAATCGATTTCATCATCGGGCACCTATTATTTCAGGTCACGTTCAGCAGCAGGCTGTTGGGGCACAGAGGGCAGTGCAGCGGTGACTATAACTACAATACCCGGAGGTGTAACGGTTAATGGCGATGGTACATATTGTGACAGTAAAATGCTTACAGCCACAGGAGGCACGAATGGTACGATCTACTGGCAGGGAACGACAAATGGCGGCACCTCTACGGCCTCGCCAGCGACCGCACAGACGGTAACCACATCAGGCACCTACTATTTCAGGGCACATAATCAGGGTTGCTGGGGTACGCAGGATATGGCAACGATAACTATAAATACCTCTTCCACAGCCCCCACGGGGATCACTGGAACCACGACAATATGTAACGGAGGTTCCACCACACTCACCCTGAGTGGCGGGTCTTTGGGTACAGGCGGCGTCTGGTACTGGTATTCGGGCAGTTGCGGCAGTACCCCCGTAGCCAACGGTGTAACATCAATCAGCGTATCACCTGCGACAACAACAAATTATTATGTCCGTGCAGAAGGGACATGCAATACTACTACCTGTGCAAACACCACAGTAACAGTAAATAATATTCCGGGCACAGTCTCCGTCAGCGGCGGAACCACCCAGTGCGGAGGAACCGTTGTCCTCACTGCGAGCGGAGGCACCAATGGAACAATCTACTGGCAGGGCACAACAAGCGGTGGTACATCTACGGCAAATTCTACAAATCCACAAACCGTATCGTCATCGGGCACCTATTATTTCAGGGCAAAGAATGCCTGCGGCTGGAGCACCGAGGGCAGCGCGGCAGTGACCATAAATTCGGTTCCATCCGCAGTGACTGTATCAGGCGGCGGAACATATTGTGGCAGTACATCCGTTTCGGCATCGGGTGGCACGGGGGGTACCATATATTATCAGGGCTCAACAAGCAATGGAACGAGTACCGCATTGGGAGGCACTCCGCAAACTGTATCCACATCGGGTACTTATTATTTCCGGTCACGTTCCGCAGCAGGCTGTTGGGGCGCCGAGGGCAGTGTGACAGTGACAATAAATGTGGTTCCTGGAGCGGTGTCGGTATCCGGTGCAGGAACCTATTGTAACAGCACGATTCTTACCGCAACAGGTGGCACCAATGGCACCATTTACTGGCAGGGTACTACCAGTGGCGGAACTTCAACGGTAACTTCAACAAACCCACAGACAGTATCTTCAACGGGCACCTATTATTTCCGGTCACGTTCCGCAGCAGGTTGCTGGGGTAATGAAGGCAGTGCATCTGTCACCATAAATACATCCTCCACAGCGCCATCAGGCATCACCGGAACCACGACAATATGTAACGGAGGTTCCACCACACTCACCCTGAGTGGGGGATCATTGGGTACAGGCGGCGTCTGGTACTGGTATTCGGGCAGTTGCGGCAGTACCCCCGTAGCCAACGGTGTAACATCAATCAGCGTATCACCTGCGACAACAACAAATTATTATGTCCGCGCAGAAGGGACATGCAATACTACTACCTGTGCAAACACCACGGTAACAGTAAATAATATTCCGGGCACAGTCTCCGTCAGCGGCGGAACCACCCAGTGCGGAGGAACAGTTGTCCTCACTGCGAACGGAGGCACCAATGGAACAATCTACTGGCAGGGCACAACAAGCGGTGGTACATCCACGGCAAATTCTACAAATCCACAAACTGTATCGTCATCGGGCACCTATTATTTCAGGGCAAAAAATGCCTGCGGCTGGAGCACCGAGGGCAGTGCAGCTGTGACCATAACGACAGTTCCCGGTGCTGTTACAGCTTATGGCGCTGGCACGTATTGTGACAGTAAAACGCTTACAGCAACCGGAGGCACGAATGGTACGATCTACTGGCAGGGAACGACAAATGGCGGCACTTCGACGGCCTCGCCAGCGACCACACAGACGGTAACCGCATCAGGCACCTACTACTTCAGGGCATATAATCAGGGTTGCTGGGGTACTCAGAATATGGCAACGGTAACCATAAATACCTCTTCTGCAGCGCCCACGGGGATCACCGGCACCACAACGATATGTAACGGAGGTTCTACCACCCTCACCCTTAGTGGCGGCTCATTGGGTACAGGTGGAGTGTGGTACTGGTATTCGGGGAGTTGCGGTGGTACCTTTGTAGCCAACGGTGTAACATCGATCAACGTATCACCTGCAACAACATCAAATTATTATGTCCGGGCACAAGGAACCTGCAATACTACTACCTGTGCAAGTGAAACGGTCACCGTAAATAATATTCCCGGTGTGGTGACTGTCTATAATGGCGGCTCTCAATGCGGAGGGAGCAGAACGCTGACCGCCGGTGGCGGTACCAATGGCACGATTTACTGGCAGGGGACAAGCAATAATGGTACTTCAACGGGAACACCGTCGACTAATCAAACCGTATCGTCATCGGGAACCAATTATTTCCGCGCATACAACGGCTGTGGATGGGGCAATCAGGGCAGCGCAACAGTAAGCATAATTTCGGTACCCTCCGCGGCTATCTGGATGGGAACATCTGGTTCGGACTGGGATAATCCATCCAACTGGTTATGCGGTGCAGTACCCACAGCAAGCGATGATGTCATTATTTCTTATGTAACAAATCACCCTGTTGTTAATTCCATAAATGTTGCAACATGCCGGAACATTACCATCGATGCACTTGCATCCCTGTATGTCAACAGCGGCAAGGATCTTTCTGTGTATGGCAACTGGACCAACAACGGGCAAAGTAATGTGGGCAACGGAACCGTAATCTTTGCCGGCAGCACAGCACAGACAATCAACGGATCCACCACCTTCGGAAATCTCACCATCAATAACGCTAACGGTGTGACCTTAAACAACCCCACAGAAGTAAGCGGGGTTCTTACACCCACCTCAGGAACACTTGCCTCTGGCGGAAACCTCACACTGGTATCCACTGCTTCGCAAACAGCACTGATAGCAGGTACGGGATCCGGCAATGTCAGCGGCAACGTAACCATGCAACGCTATATGGCCAGCAGGTTGGGTTATCATTATTATTCCTCGCCGTTCAACGGGGCTTCCATCAACGAGTTTGCCGATGAAATCGGCACTATAATCACAGGGAATCCATACATCGGTAGCGACACCACCCAAACCGTCAATCCTTTCCCCAATTTCTTTGCCTATGACGAAACCATGGGACCAACGATGTCCATAGGCTGGACCGGCGCAGGGTCAACACTTCAGACCATGCGAGGCTATTGTATCAACTTCGGGGCATCTGCTGCCCCACTGACAACAGATATTACAGGCGTTGTCAACAACGGAAATCTCAGTATCAGCTTGACAAAAACCATTACAGGCAACACTTTTGCCGATGGCTGGAACCTGATCGGAAACCCATATCCCTCGCCGGTAGACTGGCAATCAGGCGGATGGACCAAAACAAATATGAACAATGCTATTTATTATTTTGATGCTGCAGATCAGTATACCGGGACATACAGCTATTTTGTCAATGGCTATGGTACTCCTTCAGGAACAACAGGGATCATTGCCTCCATGCAGGGATTCTTTGTAAAGGCAACAGGTACGGGATCACTGGACGCGACCAATGCCGTGAGAGTTTCAGACCCCAACCCGGTATTCTATAAGGCCACAGTAAATAATCCAACATTAAGACTCAGAGGCTACCCGGTAAACAATACTTCCGCAGCCGACGAAACGGTTATTTATTTCGATCCACAGGCAACTTCTATGTTCGACGGTAATTTCGACGCATACAAAATGATGAATAACAATTCTGCTTACCCCAACATCTTTACAAGGGACAGCACTCCTGCTTCTTTATCAATACAGGCTCTGCCACCGCTATCCAACAACACGGATGTGATCATACCGCTCGGCTATATCACCAAAACCAACGGGAATTTCACCATCAATGCCAGCGAGATTCTCAACTTCGACCCCTCCCTGCACATCTACCTCGAAGACAACCAGACTTCCACAAGCCAGGATCTGACGGCAAATCCCGTTTACACGTTTTCGATGAATGCGAATGCACCGCAGTACAGGTTCTTCATCCGGTTCTCGCCCTCTATTCTGACAGGGATAGATGAAAATGGCAGTTCCTTTGTTGATGCCTGGGCCTCCGGCAAAGACATTTATGTGAATTACAGCAACAGCAGTCGGCAGCCGGCCGAAATATCGGTTTATAACATGCTCGGGCAGAAGATATTCACCGGCACACAGGAAGGCCACGGGACCAAGCGTTACACAGTGGACAAACCGGGTTGTTACATAATAAATGTTGTCAGCAATAACAGCAGCTATCAGAAGAAGATTATTGTATTATAAAATAATAATATTAAATTACTTAGAATCTGAGCGAAAACTCAGTGTCTGAATCGAAAAGTTCAGTTTCGAGGCCTGTCTGACTGGCCAGCCAGGCAGGCCTGCCCGACTGCGTCATTCAGGCGGGCTTGCGAAGCGACAAAAAGCGGAGTTTACTGGGGTAAATGCGTCGTGCTGAGTTTATCGAAGCAAGCATTTTTGGAGCAAGCGTAACCCTGCCCGACTGCGGCAGCGCTTTTTATAGGAGATAATCTCACAGAAATATTTTAATCAGTAACCGGAAATTGTAAGATGATCCTATGCTATAAAATCGCTGACAGGGGCAGGCGGGGAAGAAAATGGAGTT
>Ga0116157_10000090_pt1 | contig 98171 bp, 68 predicted proteins | sample AD_UKC048_MetaG_FD_89882 | JGI IMG/M metagenome (GOLD analysis project Ga0116157, IMG submission 89882) | Active sludge microbial communities of municipal wastewater-treating anaerobic digesters from USA - AD_UKC048_MetaG | ecosystem: Engineered > Bioreactor > Anaerobic > Digestate | place: USA... | reverse complement strand
TCCGGAAAACAACGATCAGAAGAGTATCGAGAAGGAGGAACCTCTTAATAACTCGATGGGGCGCGGGCGAAGGGTGGGCCAAATGAAAAAGTCAAAGTGGGCCAGACCGGGTTGACGAAATCAGGAAGCGGCATCGACTGTCTTCACGCAGGAAGAAATCATTGCAATCAAAGCCATTGCCAAGATGCAAAACAGAAAATTATCAAGCACGATAACAATTCAGCAGGCAACGAACTGTGTTGCCTTCCTTGGTGGTTGGATGGGAAGAAAAGGCGATGGCCCACCAGGAGTGCGCACATTCTGGGAAGGATGGCGACAAGTGCAGTTCCTGGTGCAGGCCATGGCCACAATTATTCCCGAGACAAATGTCAGAGTACCGCACAGTGGGTAAGAATCAGGGTCTCAGACCCGCCCCTACAGCCGACGGGCCATGGGCGGTTCCCGAATCGCCCGACACGACGAACCACGGGGACGCGGGAATCGATCCACAGATGACGCAGATGGCACAGATGAAATCCTGACAGCCTTCCTTCATCGAGTTTTCGGGGCAGACAGAATATCCTGTGGTTCCAGGTATTCGCCCATATCCGTTCTTCATCTGCGTTCATCTGCTTTCCATCTGTGGATGAGGTCCTGAAGGCGTCGAATTATTCGACGGCGTATCTCCGGGGTGAAACGGCCGGTTTTCGAAACTTGTGGCTATTTGGTTGAAGGTGTGGTATTCTCGATAAATCATACGATGCGTTTTCAAGCGTTCGTGTGAATGGCCGGAACGAACCGGCCCGCGAAGAGGTCTGACGATCCTTCGCATTCATGGGGCCAGCATGGCCCGAACGGCGGCCTGACCGGCGCATCCACCGTTTCTCCCCCTCCGCCGGAGGAGCCGGCGCACTGACGCTTTTTCTATGGCGCCGGGAAAGGTTTTCATTATTATTTCCATGTCCCAGAATTTTTCTCGCAACACGTTTTCCACCCCTTCCAATCGCAGCACGAACGACGTTCGCAGCCCCCGGCCTCAGCCCCGGAACGATGCCACCCGGCAGCCCGCCGGTCAGACGATGGCCCGGCACGCCGAGCGGCCGATGCCGCCCCAGGCGACTCCCGCGACCACGACGGCCGGAACGACGACCACCGTGACGAACTTCGCCGATTTCGGTCTGTTTCCGGCCCTGAACCAGGGTCTCACGGATCTCGGCTTCACGAAGCCGACACCGATTCAGACCCAGTCGATTCCGCCGGCCCTGCTCGGCCGCGATGTGCTGGCCTGCGCCATGACGGGAAGCGGCAAGACGGCGGCGTTCATGCTGCCGATCCTGAACCGCCTTCTCCAGGGCGGCTCCGGCCGTACCCGCGCGCTCGTCCTGACGCCCACCCGCGAGCTGGCCGCCCAGATCGCCGAGCATGCTTCCGAGCTGGCCCGGCATACGGCGCTTCGTATCACGGCCGTGTTCGGCGGCGTCGGCATGGGGCCCCAGCAGGCCGCCTTCGAGCGCGGGGATGAGGTGATCATCGCCACGCCCGGCCGGCTGCTCGATCATTTCCAGTATGACTATGCGAAGCTCGCCGATCTGAACGTGCTCGTGCTCGACGAAGCCGACCGGATGCTCGACATGGGCTTTCTGCCCGACATCCGGCGCGTGCTGCGGCATCTGCCGGCCACGCCGCGCCAGACGCTGTTCTTCTCGGCCACGATGCCGGCCCCGATCGCCGAACTGTCGCGCGAAATGCTCAGGAATCCCGTCGCGATCGACATCGAACGGCCTTCGAAGCCCGCGACCGGCATTTCCCAGACGATCTACCCGGTCTCGTCCGAGCTGAAGACGAAGCTGTTCCTCAAGCTCCTCGAGGATCCGAACGTGAAGAACGTGCTCGCCTTCACCCGCACGAAGCACCGGGCGAACCGGCTGGCCGACTTCCTCGACAAGAACGGCGTGCCCTGCGCCCGCATCCACGGGAACCGCAGCCAGCAGCAGCGCACCGAGGCCCTCGCCGGGTTCAAGAACGGCGAATACCGGGTGCTCGTCGCCACCGACATCGCGGCCCGCGGCATCGACATCGAGGCCCTCTCCCATGTCGTGAACTTCGACGTGCCGCACATCGTCGAGGATTACATCCACCGCATCGGCCGCACGGCCCGCGCTTCGATGGTCGGCGACGCCTGGACGCTGGTCGCCCCCGATGAGGAGAGCGATCTGCACCAGATCGAGCGCCACCTCACCCGGCGCCTGCCCCGGGCCACCCTCGCCGAGTTCGATTACACGCAGAAAACGGCCGAGCGGCTCGAGATCCCTCTTGGCGAGCGCATCGCGGCGATCCGGGCCCGCAAGGCCGAGGAACGCGCCCGTGCCCGCGCCAAGACCGAGGCGAAGAACGCCCGCGTTCTCGCCGAAGAGACCCGCCGCCTCGAAAAGGAAGCTGCTCGCGCCGCCGCTCCCACCCGGAACCAGCCCTCCGGCCGCCGCACAAGCCAGCCACCCCGTCGCGACGACACCCGGAACTACGGCCAGCCGCGCCAGTCCGCCAACGCGGGTGGCACGACCTCCGGCGACACCCGCCGGCCCCGGCCGTCCCGCCCCCGCTGGTGACGGGAACGAATCGGATATCGTAGAATATCTGAAAAAATAAAATCCCCCGCGCGAGACCCTTCGCGCGGGGGATTTTTCAGCTTCCGGCCCGGACGATCAGCGTGTCCAGGACGGCGAGCTCCTGATCCAGCACCGGGTCTCCAAGGGCTCTTGCCTCGTCTCTGAAATGCTCCCGGAACGCCCGGAATGCCGCGGCCTCGCTTCGGGAAACGCGCAGCGGCTCGGAGCACCGCTCCCAGGTCGAAAGACCGAGGCGGCGCCGTTCCCGGGAAACGGCTTCGCGGGTGAGCCCGCGCTCCTGGAGGATCCAGTCGTGGATCAGATCGCCATACCGCGCCAGCAGGATGCCTTTGCGGATGCCGGTGGTGTCATACACCGGCGTGCCGGCTGCGACGGCCTCCGGAAGAGCGATCTGCTGGACGTTTGCATCCCGACGGCCTGACCGGTCCTCGAACGCCACCCGCAGCCGCATGCCCTCGTCCTGTCCGGTGCGGCGCAGTTTGAGCAGCACGAGGCCGCCGCGGGTGCCTTCCTCGGTCGTCATCGACGGGAACAGCGTGCTCACCCGCATGATCTCGCCGGTCGCCTCGTCGGCCTCGGGCGAGCCGTAGACCCGCTCGATCGCCCAGCCCGTCGACTCGAGACTCAGCGTCAGATCGAACACGAGAGGTGTCACCATCTGGTCGAATCCCTCGTCCAGGCGTCGCGCGAACTCCCCGGCGGAGTGGACCGCGTGGTAGTTGGCGCCGCGGATCTTCGTGAGCGACTCGACCAGCCGGGTGTTGAAGTCGACGCCGACCCCGACGAACGTCAGGTGCGTGCCGAGCCGCTCGTGCGCCCGCGCGATGCCGATCAGGCCCGACTCGGAGGTGTCGTCTGTGTTCGGCTGGGCGTCGGTGATGAGCAGGACGCGGTTCTCCGTCGTGGTCCGGTCGGTTCCGGAGAAGCCCGTGAGCAGGCTGCAGCCCATCCGCAGGCCGGCCTCCAGGTTCGTCGAGTTCCCCGGCCGCAGTTGCATGACACGCCGCGCCACATCGGCCAGATCCGTCTCGCCGGTGAGCCGAAGGGGCTGGAACAGCCGCGCGCCTGAGTCGAACACGACCAGGCCGAGCCGGTCATCGGGATTCAGATGCTTCAGCAGGGAGACGATGCCGGCGCAGGCGATCTCGAGCTTGGAGCGAAACATTCCCTCCCGCTCCCTCGGATCTTCCGGCTTTTCCGCTCGATAGCGGTCATAATAATACGTGTCGAACGTCTCCCCCATCGAGCCCGACACGTCGAGGACGACGACCAGATTCAGCCTGCCCCGCCGGAAATCCGCGGCGGCCAGGTCGGAGTCGAGGCCGACGGCGAGATACGTCTCGGTTTCCCCGGTGACCGGGTGCCGGCTGACGGCGGCGCGATAGGTCGGAACGAAGAGCCGGCCGCTTCCCTGGGCGGGTGTCGCAGGTTTCCCCGTATCGAAACAGTAGTCGTAGAAGAGGCCTTCGAACGTCAGGTCGGTCGGAAGCGGGAGATACCCGTTCTCGATGTTCGCGCGGAAGTTGGCGGCGTCTTTCGCCCCTCCGACGGCGTATCCCATGGTCGCGGAGCGGCTCTGGTCGGTGATGCTGCCGACCATCGGCCCGGCGACCGAGGCCAGCAGCAGGGCGATACCCAGCAGGATGAAGGCCGGAAGGGCGCCGGCGCCGAACAGGATCAGGCGGATCACCTCGGCAGCGAACCACAGGGCCAGAATCCACTCGAACGAGACCGGCAGCGAGCCGGTGAGGGCGGCGCCTGGGTTGAACAGCCACTCGTCGGCGCCGCCGAACAGGGTGCGTGCGGCGGCCTGACAGGCGATCAGAAGGATGTTGATTCCCAGCAGGAGCAGCATCAGCCTGCGAAACTTCGTCATGATCGTCCTCCTCTTCGCGCCAGGGGCGCGGCGTGATGGAATGTCGCGGAGCGATGGTCCCATGGGAGGTTTGCGGACAAAGCTGCGCCCTTCGCCGCGTCCGGAGAGGGGGGCGGGTCGGATCCTGGGTGATGGGGGGATGACCGCGGGATGCCGGCAAAAGACCGTGCATCTGGGGAGTCTGCATCAAAGAGCGACGGAAGCCGGGCGGTTCATCCTGTGCCGGTTTCTGACCGGTTCGAAAACAATATAGGCGGCAATTCGCCAAGTGCCAAATCGAATATTCCGCAAGGTACATGTGAACTCGTTTGGCTGGGGGGGAGTGACTTCCAGAGGATCGATTCGCCCTCCAGATCTCGCGTGCTGGACCGGTTGCCTTCGTTCGCGTTCTCCTCGGGAGCTCTCGCTGTCGAGGCGAAACCCGGACCAGTCGGCCTCCCGCCTCCGTGTCCGGGTGGGCGCACCTCGTGTGCGCCCACGCCTGCCAGCGGATCTCCCTCGATGCGAACGACGGACCGGTCTCAGCAGCGCTTGACAGTCGGGCTCATTCGATCCTCTTCCAGTCCCTCCCGGAACATGACAGTTTGCGGCTGCAATAATCCGTTGAATCTTTCCGTGGGAATTTTCCCCGGAAAAGCGGCGGCTTGACAGGAGAACGAATGTACACTATCTTTGGAGTGAGAGAACAAACGTTCACCATCGGAGGTGTGGCATGACGCCTGTGCCCAACCAGGACGACCTGTATCTGAAGCGGCTCCAGGATTATTACGCCCGGTTCCGGGGGCTGCCCTCGTATAGCAAGCTGAGCGAGTTGCTGGGGCTGGCCTCGCGGTCGGCGGTCAGCAAGGTGCTGCAGCGGCTGCGGCAGGCGGGGTACCTCGAGCGCACGCCCGACGATGTCTGGGTGCCTGCGATGCGGTTCTTCGAACGTGCCGTGGCCGATGTGTCGGTGCCGGCGGGCCGGCCCGTCGCGGTCGGCGAGGCGGGGGCATCGCCGTTCGCGATCGATCAGTATCTGGTCGGAACCCCGTCGCGCACGGTACTGGTGCCGGTTCGCGGTGACTCGATGATCGAGGCGGGCATTCACGAAGGAGATGTGGCGGTCGTCGAGTGCGAGACGCAGGCCATGCCCGGCGACATCGTCGTGGCCGTCGTCGATGGCGAATACACGCTCAAAACGCTCGAGCGTGAGGCGGGCCGGTATGTGCTCGAGCCCGCGAACAGCCGGTATTCCGTGATTCGGCCGAAGGGGCGTCTCGAGATCTTCGGGGTCGTGGTCGGTCTCATTCGCAAATACCGCTGACCCCGACAGGACCGGATGCATACGAAGACACCGGAAGAGAACGAACCACCGAGGCACAGAGACACAGAGGAACGACGGATGATTTACCACAAAGGCACGAAGATACAAAATATATGATATAGTTTATAATTTTGGGGCCTGAGTGTGCGGTTCGGGAATGGGAGCGAATCCGCAGATGACACAGATGGCGCAGATGAACGGGATATGAGCCTTTCCGCTGCATGAGGCAGCCGTTTTTCTCTTCAAACCAGGGGATCATGAGTGCTCTGCAACGGGTGGGTGGTGAGGAGTATGGGTGACGAGCTGAAATGGATTGGGTGTCCCTGGGCTCCGGGAGGGATGCCGGCGGCCGGGGGGCTGGTCGCGCGGCCGGTGCCGGCGGGGTTCCCGTCGCCGGCGGATGACTATGTCGAGTCGCGCATCAGTCTCGACGAGCATCTGATCCGGCATCGCGAGGCCACGTTCTTCGTGCGGGTGGCGGGAGACTCGATGAGCGGGCTGGGCATTTTCGACGGGGATCTCCTGGTGGTCGATCGGGCTCTGACGCCGGTCGATGGCAGCGTCGTGATCGCCGTGACCGATGACGGCTTCACGGTCAAGCAGTTGTATCGACGGCCGGGTGGTGGGGCGGTTCTGAAGGCGGCACACCCCGGGTATGCCGACATCGAGATCGGGCCTGAGGCCGAACTGAGCGTCTGGGGGGTTGTGCGGTGGGCGATCCATCGGGTGTGGCCATGGAACGACGAGCGATAGCGCTGATCGATGCGAACAGCTTCTACGTTTCCTGCGAGCGGGTGTTCCGACCCGATCTCGAGAACCGGCCCGTCGTCGTGCTGTCGAACAACGACGGCTGCGTCGTGGCGCGGTCGGCCGAGGCCAAGGCCGTCGGAGTGCCGATGGGCGCGCCGTGGCATCAGCAGGCCGTTCTGGCTCGCGAGCACGGCGTCATCGCCCTGTCGAGCAACTACGCCCTGTATGCCGACATGTCGAACCGGTTCATGCGGCTCCTGGCCGGATTCAGCCCCCACCAGGAGATCTACTCGATCGATGAGTGCTTTCTCGATCTGGGGTGCCCCGCGGCATCCCCTGCCGGGGACGCCACGCGCCAGGGCCGTGAGATCGTCCGCCTGATCCGCCGGCAGGTGGGTTTGCCCGTGTGTGTGGGCATCGGTCCGACCAAAACGCTGGCCAAGCTGGCCAACCGCATCGCGAAGAAAAACCCGGAGTGGCGGGGCGTCTGCGATCTCGGGCCGTTGCCGGGCGAGACCCAGGACGCCCTGATGGCGAAGGTTCCGGTCGATGACGTCTGGGGGGTCGGATACCGGTTCGCGATCAGGCTGCTCGCGCTTGGCATCCACACGGCGCTTGATTTGCGCCGGGCCGATCAGGGGCGTATCCGCGCCAGATTCGGCGTCGTGCTGGCCCGCACGGTCGCCGAGTTGAACGGCACTCCGTGCATCCGGCTCGAAGAGGTGGCCCCGCCGAAGAAACAGATCATCTCGTCGCGCTCGTTCGGCGTGCTCGTCACGGGCCGCGACGCGATCGAGGAGGCCGTCGTGGCCTACGTGACGCGGGCGGCCGAAAAACTGCGCCGGCAGCGTTCCGTGGCGGGCTTGCTGACGGTGTTCCTGCTGACGAACCGGTTTCACGAGCATGAGGAGCAGTACCAGGCAAGCCAGACGGTTGCCCTTGCCGAAGCGACGGATGACACCCGCCGGTTGATCGGCGCTGCCGCCAGCGCCCTGAGAAGCATCTATCGCCCCGGGTTCCGGTATCACAAAGCCGGGGTGATCCTTGGCGAGATCGGCGACGGCGTGATGCGTCAGCCGGCCCTGTTCGAACCCGAGAGCGAATTTTGTCGGGAGCGGGCGAAATCGCTGATGATCGCCATTGACGGGATCAATGCGATGCTCGGCCGGGGTACCGTGCGGTTTTTGGGGGAAGGAACCACCCAGCCGTGGAAGCTGCGCGCCCAGTTTCGGTCGCCCCGGTATACGACACGACTTTCCGATGTCCCGACGGCCCGCGCTGCATGAGCCTCCGGGCGATTCGGGCCCGTGGCGTCGCTCTTTCCCGAAAAGCGGGGATATGGTATTTTTCATCGACGGGGTACCGGATCATTCCGGGGGCAAAGAGAGGGTATGGCAAGAGACGAGGTGTGTGAGGCGGCTCTCAGGGGAAGCGAGGCGAAGTATCGGGCTTTTTTCGAGACGGTACAGGATGCTGCCATCGTCATCGATATTGCCTCCCGCCAGATTCTCGAAGCGAATCGGCAGATGGTCAAGCTCTCCGGCTGGTCGCTTGAAGAACTCCAGCAGAAATGTTGTCTCGAACTTTCCCCCCCGGAAGAGCATTCTCACGTGGAACGCCTGCTGGACCTCGATACAGGTGAGCAAGCCGGCACGACGTACGAACTGGTCCTGGTGCACCGGGATACCACACGGATCCCGGTCGATGTGGCGACGTCCCTGTATGTCGATGAAGCGGGGCGGCGACTGGCGTTCGGCGTCTTGCATGACCTTTGGAAACGGCGTGCCAGAGAGGCCGCCCTGCATCTCGAGGAAACACGCCTGGAGGCGATTCTGAAACTCCACCAGATGGCGGCCTCGGAGTTCGAGGAGTTTTCCGGTTTTGCACTGGAAGAAGGGGTGCGGCTCACATCCAGCGAGTACGGGTTTCTTGCGCTGGTGAGCCGCGATGGAACAACCGCCACGCTGTATTCGCTGTCCCGGCATGCTCTGCGGGACTGTCACATGAACGTCGGTCCGACACAGCGAGACGTTCTGCTGACGGGAAGCCGGGCCGAGGCGGTGCGGTCCTGCCGGCCCGTCATCCTCAACGATCTTCCCGGAAACACGATCCGGGGGATCCCGCTTCCGGATGGGCATGTGTCCATCAACCGCCTCCTCCATGTTCCGATTCTCGATCGCGGCCGTGTCGTGATGCTCGCGGGAGTGGCGAACAAGGGCGAGGAATACACCGACGCCGATATCCGGCAGTTGACCCTCCTGATGTCCGAGGTGTGGTCGCTGTACCGCCGCCGGAAAGCGGAAGAGGAGGGGCGGCGGCTCGAAGCCCGCATGAAACGCGTGCGGAAGCTCGAAAGCCTCGGCATCATGGCCGGAGGGATCGCGCACGATTTCAATAATATCCTGATGACAATACTTGGTAATGCGGAGCTGGTGCGCCTTGGTGTCGCCCCCGACCACGAGGCCGCCGGCCATCTCGACGCGATCCGCGACGGAGCGAAGCGGGCCGCGGAGCTGTGCCGGCAGATGCTGGCATACGCCGGGAAGGGCTTCACGCTGAGCAGAGTGTTCGATCTGAACGAGCTGCTGCGCGAACTCATGCACGGGATCGAAAGCCGCGTTTCGAAGAACGCCGTCGTGGATTTCCGGGCCGATGGAGAGCGTCTCGATATCGAGGCGGACCCGGTGCAGATCCGCCAGGTTGTTCTGAATCTGGTGGCCAACGCTTCGGAAGCGCTTGGAGAGAATCCCGGAACGATCTCTGTCCGGACGAAGAGCATGGATTGCGATCGGGAGGCGCTTGCCGCCATCTTCCTGGAGCGGACGATCCGGGAGGGCCGCTACGTCGTTCTCGAGATCGGCGATACGGGGTGCGGGATGGAGCCCTGGGTTCAGGAGCGGATGATCGACCCCTTTTTCACGACCAAGTTCACGGGGCGGGGCCTCGGATTATCCGCCGTCGTGGGGATCGTGCGGAGTTGCCATGGTGCCATTCGCGTCACCAGCCGCCCGACAGCCGGAACGACGGTCAGCGTGTTCCTGCCGTCCGTCGCTCCTGTTCCCCGAGGAAGGGAAGCAGGCATCGCGTAACCGGCAGGGGCAGAACGGTTCGTGGAATTCAGGGTGTGGCAAGCCGTGTTGCCGGCGATACAGCATAAAAATAGAACATACGATATGAATAGGGAAGTTGCAGGCGCCGCCCGATGGATCATGCATGTCGACATGGATGCCTTTTATGCATCGGTCGAGATGCTCGATTTCCCTGCGTTGAAGGGAAAACCCGTCGTCGTCGGCGGAACGCACCGCAGCGTGGTTTCGGCGGCATCCTACGAAGCGCGGAAGTTCGGCATCCACTCGGCCATGCCGATGACCCAGGCGCTGCGGCTCTGTCCGCATCTCGTCGTGCAGCCGGTGCGGATGAGCCGATACCGTGAGGTGTCGGGGGTGATCATGGCGTTTCTCGAAACGCTGTCGCCGCTCGTGGAGCCGATGTCATGCGACGAGGCCTACATCGACATCACGGGAACGGAGCGTCTGTTCGGTCCACCCGAAAAGCTGGCCATGCACGCGAAGAGCCGTATCCGGGAGCTCACCGGAGGTCTGACCTGTTCGGCGGGCATCGCCCCGGTGCGGTTTCTGGCAAAAATAGCATCGGATATGCGGAAGCCGGATGGTCTGGTCGTGATCGAGCCGGACCGGGTCATGGAAATTCTTGCCCCGCTGCCCGTCGGACGGCTGCCGGGCGTCGGCAGCCACACCGAGGAGGTGCTGAAACGGCTTGGTGTGCGCATCGTCGCTGACGTGCGGCGGTATCCGCGTGATTGGTGGCAGAAACAGGCCGGAGCGGGCGGCCTCGGCCTCTGGGAGATGGCTCACGGCATCGATACGACGCCGGTCGTCCCCGATGGCGAGCCGAAGTCCAGCAGCGCCGAGGATACGCTTGACAGCGACACGTCCGACCGCGAGGAGCTGGGGCTGTGGATCAGGCGTCAGGCCGAAAGCGTTGCGGAAGACCTGCGGAAGCAGGGGTATTACGGTCGGACGGTCCGGTTGAAGGTGAAATTCTCGGATTTCACGCAGATCACGCGCCAGGTCACCCTGCCGGAACCGTCCCAGAGCACGAGACTCCTGGCGGAAACGGCTCTCGAGCTGCTTGCGGCACTCGAACTGCCGAAGCCGGTGCGGCTGATCGGGGTCGGGATGGCTCATCTGACGCGCGAGCCCCGGCAGCCGACCTTGTTCGGCACCGACGATCTGGCGCGGCTCGAAGCGCTCGATCACGCGATCGATGCCGTTCGCAGCCGGTTCGGCCGCGCCGCCGTGCGCCGCGGCGGCCGCGCGCCGTCATCGGGAACATGACGGCGCGAAGCCGCTGACGAACGGCGCCGGGATGCTCAGGCGCGAAGAATGCCTTTCCAGCCCGGCCGGCGGTCGAGGGGGGCGAGCTTGGCCGTTCCCTGGCGGGTTCCCTCGGCTTCCAGCCGGGCCAGGCGCCGCCGGTCGAGTTCTGCGCCGCCGAACGGGAGCTCCACGACTTCCGCGGCGCCCAATTGTCCCGCCTCTCTGCACCAGCGGTAATGGAAGTTTTCACAGAGAGCTTCTTCCAGACGAAGAGATATATTGGTGTCGATACATCTATTCTCGCCGGTTGGAAGGAACAGGCAGTAATGCGGGGAACCCTTCCGTTCGACGGCCAGAAACCCGCGTGTGCCGGGGCTCACGAGGCGGGAGAGGATTCCCGCGACGTGGCGGGCGTTGAGCTTCTCGCCGCAAAGATCCGACACCAGGGCCTCTTTCCCGCAGAAGGCCAGCGACGGGAGTTCGCGCCACCACCCTTTCATCTCGACGATATCGTGCAGGCGATACCGGTACAGGCCGCCCGGCGTGGTGAGGAGAACCCGGTAGCGGCCGCCCGGTTCGAGGGCTTCCGCCGTCCGGAAGGGCGTTTCCCCCTCCTCGCCCTCCTGGAACTCGAAGAAGCCGGAACGCACGGCGAGAACCGGTGCCGGAGCCCCGATGCGGGGGACCGTCACGACGCCTTCGGTTGCCAGCAGTCCCTTCGTCTCGAGCGCGACATCGGGGAACCACCGCCGCAGAGCCGGAATTCCCCCGGCCGCCTCGGCCTCGGTCCAGGTCGAGATCAGCCGGAGAGCCGGCCAGAGCTGTGTGCCGAGGCCCTCCTCGTGTCCGGCCCGGAGAGCCGGCAGGAGATCACGCAGCAGCCCCGCCCGGTCGGGAACCTCAGGCTCCACTGCGTCGGCAAGGCGATCGCCGAGGGGAGTCAGTTCCCGGAGAAGGCTCGGGAAAAACGTGGGGTTCCACAGCGAGACCAGACGAAGATCCCCTGCCTTCAACAGATGCAGGAGCGTCTGGAAGCGCCAGGAGCCGGAGTCCCCGTCCCGGATGACCTGCGATGGCACGGCCATGAGGGTGTCGATGAACCGCTTTCCCCACGGACCGAAATACTCGGCATCGTCCTGGAAGCCGATGGGAATGCCGCCGGAGGTTCGGGCCTGCTGCCCCGAACGGGGTGTCACCACCCAGTAGGCCGGACCGGCCGTGAGATCCGGGTGGTGGAAGAACAGGTCGACCAACCAGGGATGGAGGGCCCTGTTGAAAGCCTCCTGCAGACCGCAGGTATACGGGATCAGCTTGGTGGCGGCCGATGAACCGCTGGTCGGCTCGAACAGACGCACGGGGTCGGCGGAGAGAACCCCGGGCTCTCCCGCGGCAGCCCGCTCGATCCAGGGAGCCAGGCCGTCGAAATCGACGGGCGGCACGCGTTCCTGAAACGCTTCTGACGAGTGTATCCGGCTGAATCCGAATCGGTGCCCGTAGGCCGTGCCGGCATTGGCTTGAAGAATAAACTTAAGAATATATTCCTGGGTTCGCTTCACCGGCTGTCGGGAGGCGCGCGAAAAAGCCATCGCCTCGGGAAGGCAGGCGGTTAGCCAGCCCCCATGGATGGCCATCAGGCCGAGTTGCCGGAAGATGGCGTTCACGCCGTCCATCCCCGGGTCAGACCCGCAGGGCCCGGCGGATGAAGGGCTTGAGGTTGTCGGACCGCAGCGGGGCGAGGCAGGCCAGTTCCTCGCCTGCCGCGTGGCCGGGATTCCTCGCCACGAAGAAGGCGACGTCGGGGTCCTGGAGCCGCTCGTCCTGCAGGTCGGCAATCCCGGCCCGAAGCGGCGTCGGCTCGGCGAGACGGATGATTCCCCGGTCTGGCTGATACCGCTGTCCGAACCGGAGGGTGCCGAGACGGTCGAGGATGTTCTGGAGGTCGGGCGGGGTCGGCCGGTCGTGCCGGGGAAAATATTCCTTGAAGAATACGGGCAGGAACCGGTAGGTCTTGTACCCGCTCGAAATCAGGAACCAGTAGAGTTCCTCGTCGCGCGCCTCCTCGATCATGCGCAGCATGAACCGGCCCCAGACCCGGGGCAGTTCGAGGCTTCCCCAGAAATCCGGCCGGATGATGGTATCGCCGCTGAACAGTGCCCGGATGGCCCGCCCTTCGATCTCGGTCCGCATCAGGGCGAGGGAGGTGAAGCCGCGCAGGGCGCCGGTCGCGTCATGAAGCAGGATCGCCCAGTCTTTCGCGGCAAGGTCTGCCAGGAACGATTCCCGTTTCACCACGTAGGCCTCGCTCATGAGGTCGAACATGGCCGAACGCAGGCCGGCGTCGAGCTCGGCGACGGGAACCACCTTCCCGGTCAGGGCCTTGTCACGGTCGTTCTGGCTCATAACATACCTAGCGAAATAGAAATGTTGCGCTTCCGGCCGGCTGGAATGACCGGGGTTTCCGGCCAGGCGGCGGTGAACAGGCGGCTGGCATACGGAAGATGGAAAAATCGGTCGGCCGCGCATCGCGCCGGATGTCCATCGGCCACGCCCCAGGCCGCGAACAACGCGCCTGCCTGTCGGGCCCGGTCCAGGGCCGCATCCAGGAGGGGCGGCATCACCCGGCGCTCCCAGCCCGGCTCGACGGCCCACGGGTCGAGAAGCCGGTGGGGAACTTCGCTTCCTTCGGCCGGAAGCGGGCAGGAGCCCCACAGAGGAGTGCCTGCCTCCCAGAGCCGGCGGCACCAGGCCAGAAACGGGTGAAGGGCGGAGAGCCGGATTTGCTGGGTGTCCATCCGGTTCCAGACGCCGAGAGCGCCGACGAGACGGTTCTGTGCAAAGGCTCCCAGAACATCGCCAATGCTCAGCCCCGGCAATAGGCTGTCTGTCCACCAGGCTCCGTCATTGTCCCGGCCGAACCGGTCGATCAGCGCCTGAAGGGCCGGCAGATCGTCGTGTTCGAGAGAGCGGATCTCGCAACCTGCCGGGATGGGAACGGCACGGCCGCGGCGGGGCCAGCGTCGTCCCGGACCTCGCAGGGGAAACAACGCCGTCAGGTAGCCGCTCACCGGACGATATTCGGGAAGGGGCCCGCGTCCTTGCGGGTTGTTCAGGGTTTCCAGGGCCGCCATGTTCCCCTCGAGGATCGAGGTCAGCGTCAGGGGCGCGGGAAATGCCCGTGAAACCTCCCGGAATGCCTGGTAGCCGCGGGCGAGAAGGGTTCCGCCCCGGTGTTCGGGGTGGACGCGCAGATGGTGGATGTAGGCCAGCCGGGACGGCTTCCCTTCCAGCCAGGCGGGCCGGAGGCTTCTTACGCCCAGCGACATCAGCTCTCCGTCCGATTCCCGGCGGGAGTATACCAGATGATGCTCGTCTCCCTGGGCTGCGAGAGCCTTCAGAAACGAGGGTTCCGTATGATACGAGAGGGTGACTCCCGGTGTCGGCATCTGACAGCGGTCCAGCAAACGGCGGACGGCTTCGTCGAGAGCGCGGTCGTCGGGCCCCGGCTCGGCGCCGGACCGCCAGGTCCGCCACTGGTAGGGCCGGGGCAGTTCGTTCACCCTTTGTCTCCATCGGTCATTCCGAGGGGAAGGCCGAACTTCTCGTCGACCTCGCGTCGGCCGTAGTAATTCTGCGTCAGGAACAGGGCGAGCGTCGCCAGGCTCCGCGCGTTGGTCTTCAGATCGAGTCCGCGATGGATGATGGAACGCCACGAGTAGAAGCGTCGCCGCCAGTCGCGGCAGGCCTCGGCCAATCCTTCCGGGGAGAAACCGGTCGGAACGAAGGGCACCTGGCCGAACCGGAAGGCCGGGTCGAGCCACCATGCAGGTGAGGTCAGGCGGCCCTCGCCCTGCAGTTTCGCGTAGAGCGGAGTGCCGGGGAACGGCACCAGGTGATTGAACGCCGCCAGGAAGAACCGATGCTTCTGGATGAACCGGAACGTCGGCGGGAAGGACCGTACATCGTCGCCGTCGATGCCGAACAGAAATGTTGCATAGATGCAGATATTGTTTTCGCGAAGCAGCGCGAGCGCCCGCTCGTATCCTTCGATGGAAACGTTGCACTGCTTGTTCAGACGCTGCATGAGATCGGGCCGGAGCGACTCGAAGCCGATCAGGACACCGATGCAGCCCGACTCGGCCATGGCGCGCACCAGTTTCGGGTTGGCGGCGGCGTTGACGCTGATCTGGCTCACCCACTGGATCCCGAGCGGCTTCAGCGCCTTGCACAGGTCGAAGGCAGCCTGGATATTGGCTGCGATATTATCATCGATGAGAAAGACGATCTTCTGCCCGCTCCGCCGGATATCCTCGACCACGTCGGCGGGCGGCCGGAAGTAATGCCTGGCTCCGGTGAAGGCGGTGATGGAGCAGAAGGTGCACCCGAAGCGGCAGCCGCGCGAAAACTCGACCAGGGCGAGCGGCAGATAGCCCTTGTGGGCGTAGACCTCCCGCCGCGGGTACAGGCCGTTCCAGGAAAAATCGAACGTTCCGTCATACCGCCGCCCGAGCCGGCCGGCCCGGAAATCCTCGAGGACGCGCTCCCAAACACCCTCGGCGGGCCCCGTCACCACGGCGTCGGCGTGTTCCAGCACCTCGTCGGTCCAGAGGGTGGCGTGGTATCCGCCCATGACGACCTTCACCCCGCGCCGTCGGTACTCGGCCGCGATCTGGTAGGCGCGCCGCGCCGTGTAGGTCTCGACCGTGATGCCCACGAGATCGGCGGGGCGGCTCGTGTCGACGGGCTCCACCCGGTCGTCCTGGACCGAGATCTCCCAGTCGCGCGGCGTGAGAGCCGCCAGCACCGCCAGCACCAGCGGCTCCATCTGCCAGGTGGCGATGTACCGCTGGTCGGGCTTGCGCCCGATCGAGGGCATGATCAGGGTCAGCTTCATGCTCTGGGAATGCCCTCCTGGACGTCATCGAACAGGACGCGGTCCGACATGCTGCGCAGCCGTTGGGCATACGAGCGGTAGCCAAGATTGAACGCGATGGCATACCCGGTGGATGTCCGCGAGCCGAGCAGACGCCGGGCGATCGACGGAAGCCGGTACGCGTGTTCCCAGGCCCAGTGCAGGCCTTCCCGGATCTGCTCTACGCTCATCCCCTTGGGCTGGACGACGATGTGCTCGACGTCGTAGAGGGTCCAGTCCCGCGTCAGGATGCGGTCTTCGGCATCGAGCTTGCGGTAGGCAGCGGTGTTGGGGAACGGCGTGTAGGTCGAGAAGCGCGGCAGATCGATGTGCGCGCGGTCGCAGAAGTCGACCGTCCGCCGGAAGATGTCGGGCTTGTCGTCGTCGAGGCCGAACACGAAACAGGCCTGAACGCCCATGCCGTGATCGTGCATGCGCTTGACGAGGTCGATGTAGAAGTCGACCGAGTTGTGATCCTTGCCGATCGAGCCGATCGACATCTGGTTGATCGACTCGAAGCCGATCAGCAGCCCCTTGCAGCCGCTGTCCCCGACGATGCGCAGAAGCTCGGGGTCTTTGCCGATCTTGGTGGTCGAGAGGCCGAACCACTTCTTCTTCAGCGTGCCGATCGCCCGGAAAAGCTGCTTGGCGTGGTCGGGGTCTTCCATCGGGCTCGGGTCGACCAGGACGAACTCGTTGCCCGGCATATCGGCGATCTCGGCGACCACCTCGTCGATCGGCCGCTTGTAGAAGTTGTTTCCCCACGTGGCCGGGATCGAGCAGAAGTCGCACTCGTTCAGGCAACCGCGCGTCGCCCAGATGGTATTCGTGGTGATATACCCTTCCTTCCGCAACAGGTCGCGCCGGGGTCGGACATACTTCACCAGCGACGGGCTCTGGAAATCCGTGTACCGCTTCTGCATCGCCCCCTGCTTGAAATCGCGGAGGAGCTGGGGCCAGCTCCGCTCCCCGAACCCGACCACGACGCAGTCGGCGTGCTGCTGGGCTTCGTCCGGGCAGAGGGTCGCATGAACCCCGCCGATGACGACGGGAATGCCGCGGCGCCGGAAGTGATCGGCGATCGCGTAGCCGCGCATGCAGGTTCCCGTCAGGATCGTCATGGCCACCAGGTCGGGCCGCGACTCGAAATCGACGAGCTGGACGCCTTCATCCGCCAGTTCGATCTCGACGTCGAGGTCCTGGGGAACGAGCGCCGCCAGCGTCGTGAGCGTGAGCGGGGCGTACCGAAGCGACTTGGGGAACGAGCCCACGCGGAACCGGTGGATGGTGCCGCTGGGCTGGATCAGGAGCAGTTTCATGCGGATCTCCGTATCGGGACTCAGAGCGCGTTCTTGCCGCGCCCGCTGAAGATGTAGACCATTTTTCCGGCGGAATCGCGCTCGCAGGCGAGGTTCTCGAGCACCGGCGTGAAGGGAAAGCCCTTGCGGAGGTTCTCCGACGCGCGCCGCAGGAAGAAGTTGATGCCCTGCTCGCCGACGAACTTGGACAGGTCGGAGGCGATGCCGTCGTCGACCACCAGCAGCACATCACGGAAGCTGACGTGGCCGTCCTTCGGGGTCAGCACGCCCATGGCCTTCACCGACACGAGGCCGGTGACGTCGGTGCCCTGCAGGTAGACGAGGTTGCGCGAGCCGGTGTTCTTGAACTCGATGGTCTTGTCGGCGACGGCCGTCTTGGCGTTGAGCACGCCGACTTCGTCGTTGCCTTCGATCTCCTTGAGGATGGTGGAGATGCCGTCGGCCTTCGCGAAGGTCATCTTCCAGGTCTGGCCGGGCGCCATCGTGCCCATTTCGTAGGCGGCGCTGCCGGATTTGGGCATGACGTTGAGCTGCTCCTCGTCCTGGACGCAGCGATACCGCTTGAAATGCGCGTCACCGAGCACGTCGTCGACGGCGGTGGCCTCGGAGTTGTCGAGCGCCGCGAGCGTCACGTCGGCGAAATCGAGTTCACCCTCGAGAACCGAGAAGCCGTTCGGGGCGACGAAGCCCTGCACGAACACATGGATGTCGCACAGGTCGTCTCTCTTGAGGGTGATCTTGACGCTCATTTTGCCGGGTTCGGGAATGATGGTCTTGAGCTTGGCCAGCAGGTTGCTTTCGCGGCCGGCGGAGAGCTTCGCGGGCTGGCCGTCCTCGGCCATGACGTCGACGGTGATGCTTTTCCCGGCCCCGGTGCGGAGGATGCCGGCATGAGCCTTCTTGATCTTGTCCTGCAGGCGTTTGCGCCGGTCTTCGAGCTTGCCGCGGTCGACGGTGTCCTCGTCGGGCTGGTTGGGATCGAGATACCGTTCGATGCCGGCCACCATCTCGTCGATTTCATTCTTCAGATCGGGATCGGTGATCTCCTGCTGGGCTTTGGTGAACTGGAGGCGTTTGTGGGTCTTCTCGAGCAGCACTTCGAACATTTTCCGGGCGGAGGCGCGGGCCTTGAACTGCCGGGCTGCCGCAACGACCTCCTTGAAGGGCGTCAGATCGTGATCTTTCTCGATTTTTTCCCGCAGATGCTCGTCGATGCTCTTGACCTTCTCCAGGAACGCTTCGTCCTGCACACCCTTGGAACTCTGGCTGTAAGCCGTGATCATTTCGGCGATCATGTCTTTGACATCCTCGGCGGATGCCGGAGCCGTGAAGGTCATGGAGAAAACGAACAGGCCGGCCAGTACGAACAAACGATTGCGCATATCCTCTCCCTCTCCCGATAGATTCTGGTTTCAGGGCTTTTCAGCCTAGCATGGCCTCTCGAAGCTGAGCAACAGCGTGAAGCGTAATTTCGCTTTCCGAGGGCAACGCCATGCTGTATTCTCAGAAGACTTTCCACGAATCCCCCCGTACAGGAATCTTGTGAACATCGCTCTTGTCAAGCCCGCGCTCGGCGAACGCCGGGGTCGTCCCTACCGGACTCCGGCCGTTCTCGAGCCTCTCGTGTTCGGCCTGATCGCCGGAGCGACCCCGCCGGACGTCGAACTGCGGCTGATCGACGAACGATTGGAGGACGTGCCGTTCGGGGAACCGTTCGACCTGGTCGCGATCACCGTCGAAACGTTCACGGCGCGCCGTTCCTACCAGATCGCCCAGGAGTTCCGCCGGCGGGGCGTCAAGGTGCTTCTTGGGGGCTTTCACCCCACCCTGGTACCCGAAGAATCCTGCCGATATGCGGATTCCATCGCGATCGGCGAGGTCGAGGCGGTCTGGCCCCGCGTGATGGCCGATCTGGCGCAAAACCGCCTGAAATCGCGGTATCAGCCTGAATCAACCGACGTTTCCGGGCCTTTTCGGATCGCCCGGAGCATCTTCCGGGAAAAATCCTATCTCCCGCTGGCGCTCGTGGAAACGAGCCGCGGATGCGCCTTCGACTGCGATTTCTGTTCCGTTCGCCGGTTCTACGGGAACGACGTGCGCTTTCGCCCGATCCCCGAACTGGTCGATGAGCTGGAACGCATGCAGCGACGGTTCGTCTTCTTCGCGGATGACAACATCGCCGCTTCCCCGGCGCATGCGCGCCGTCTGTTTCAAGGTATACGTCCCCTGGGGCTGCGCTGGGTCAGCCAGACCAGCCTTTCTTCGGCGGCCGAACCGGGGTTTCTCGACGAGATGGCGGCCAGTGGTTGTTTCGCCGTCATCATCGGGATCGAGTCGCTGTCCCCGGCGAACCTCCGGCGCATGAACAAGGACTGGAGCCTGGCCCTGGGCCGCCTGGAAAAGCTTCTGGACGAGTACCGGGCGCGGGGGATTCTCGTCTATGCGACGTTCGTTTTCGGCTACGACGACGACACGCCCGCATCGATGCGTGAAACCGTCGAGTTCGCCCTGGACCGGCGGCTGTTTCTCGCCAACTTCAACATGCTGTATCCCTTCCCCGGAACCCGCGTCTACGACAGCCTGCTCCGGCAGGGCCGCCTGCTTCACCCTCGCTGGTGGCTGACCCCCGGGTTCCGCTGGGAACGCCCTGCCTTCATTCCCCGGGGCATGTCCGTGGACGAGCTGGCAGCCGGGATCGCCGAGGCCCGGCGTCGGTTCCATAGTCTGGGAAGTATAATGCGCCGGAGCTGCGATCTGCAGGCGAACCTGGCAGACCCTTTCCGGGCGCTGATATACCTGGCCGGAAACCTCGTTTCCCGCCTCGATATCCGCGGGAAAACGGGCCTCCGGCTGGGATTTTCCTCGCCCGATCTCCTCGAAGGAAATACGCCATGAAGGTCACGTTCATCAAGCCGAACATGGGACTGGTGCGCGGCAGGCCGTATCACGACCGCGGGCGGATGGAGCCGCTGACCTTCGGGGTGCTGGCCGGGCAGCTGCCTGCCGACGTCGAGTGCGTCCTCTATGATGACCGGTTCGAGAAGATTCCCTACGAGGAGCCCACCGACCTGGTCTGCCTGAACGTCGAGATCTACACGGCCCGCCGCTCGTACGAAATCGCCGCGCGGTTCCGGGCGCGCGGCGTGCGCGTGGTCATGGGTGGCTTCCACGTTTCGATGATTCCCGGGGAGGCGGCTGCCCATGCCGATGCGATCATGATCGGCGATGCCGAGGGGGTCTTCCCGCACCTCGTGGCCGATGCCGCTGCCGGCCGGTTGAAGCCGGTCTACCAGGGATTCTTCCCTCCGAAGCTGGAAGGGCTCAGGACGCGCTGGGACCTGTTCGCGGGAAAGAGCTACCTGCCTCTTCGGCTGACCCAGTTCAGCCGCGGCTGTCTCAACCACTGCCGGTTCTGCGCCACCGGCACGCTGTACAAGCGCTCTCACTGCCATCGCCCCCCGGCCGAGGTGGCCGCCGAGCTGGCCGAACAGCCCAACCCCTTCCTGTTTTTCGTCGATGATAATATCATTGGCGATATAGATGCTGCGAAGGAGCTGTTCCGCCTGCTGATTCCCCTCCGGCGCCGGTGGGTCGGGCAGGCAAGCCTGAACTTCACCGAGGATCCCGAGCTGATGGACCTGATGAAACGGAGCGGCTGTGCCGGTCTGGTGGTCGGATTCGAGTCCGTGAGCCCCGAAAACCTTCACCTGATGGGGAAAAACTGCAATCTTCAGCTCGAGGGATACGAGCCGGCGATCCAGAAGATCAGGGAGATCGGATTCCAGCTCTGGGCCGCGTTTCTGATCGGCTACGACCATGACGACCCGGCCTCGATCCGCCGGACCGTCCAGTGGGCCATCGACCAGAAGTTCTGCTTCGCCGCCTTCAACATCCTCAGCCCGTATCCGGGAACGCCGCTCTACGAGGAGATGCAGGCCCAGGGACGGCTTCTGTACGACAAATGGTGGCTCGACGACCGGTATCATTTCGGGGACTGCGTCTTCCGGCCTGCCCGGATGACTCCCGATGAGCTGACCGAGGCCTGCTTCTGGATGCGGCGGCGGTTCAACAACCCGTTCACGATCCTGCGCCGGGCTTTCGACTTCAAGACCAACATGAAGGATCTCTGGAGCGTGATCACCTACTTTTCCTACAACCCGCTCTTCCGACGGGAACTCTTCAAAAAGCACGGCATGGTGCTGGGCTACCGCCACAAAGCCGGAATGAACCCCGGCTGAACGCAGACCACCCCGGCCTGTTGGGGCCGGGGCGGTCGGGAAATGAACCGGAACGATCAGATCAGGGGGCGCAGCCAGTTCAGCTTCATCAGGAGCTTGAGCCGGTCGAGCACCTTCGGATCCGAGTGGCTTTCGGGGCCGAACAGGGTCTTGACCGAACCGTCAGCCTGGACTTCGATCTGATACTGGTGCGAGTTGCGCATGTCTTCCTCGATGCGCTTGGCGACCTGGGTCGCGAAGGGCTTCGACTTGATGACGGCGACTTCCTCGGAGTTGATCTGCTCGCTTACATAGTCCATGTTATACGTGCCGACGACGGCGACGGACCGGTCGAACACGAACACCTTCGAGTGCAGCTTGTTTTGCAGCTTGTAGGCGAAGATCTGGACGTTCGGCATCTTCTTGAGGATCTGGCGCCAGTCGCCCAGGAACATCGCCTGGGTGAGCAGGCTGTCGGAGCTCATCGGGGAGTTGGTCTGGATGATGATCTTCACGCCGCGGTCGTTGGCGCGCTGGAGGGCGGACTCGGCCTCGGGGGTCAGAACGACGTAGGGATTCTGAATGATGATCTCGCTCTTCGCCGAATCCATCAGCGAGGTCAGGTTGAAGGTGATCTCGTTCTTGAAACCGGTGCGGGAGTGTTTGTCGAGCAGCCGAACGGGCCAGGCATGCTCGCCCTGGAACAGCCGGAACGACGAATACCCGACCAGATGCGGATACTGCTTCAGCTCGGCGTTGCAGGCGCCGACGAGCGAGCGGGTCTCGGAGGAGAACTTTTCGGGATTCTTCAGCTCGAAGAAGCCGCCGCCGAGCATGAACCGGCGCATGGCCTGGTAGGCGATGTCGAGGTGGCGGTGCATGTCGTCGACGTTTCCGAGGGCGTCGCCGGCGATGGCGAAGTTGCTGCCGCCCTTGAACTCGGATTCAAAGGCTTCCCGAGCCTGCTTCGAGACGAGTTTGCTGCGGATGACGACGTCGGTGTCGCGATACACGGTCGGAACGTCGCGCGGATCGACGAAGTAGTTCATCGAGATGTTGCGGCCGCCGGTGACCAGATACTCTCCGTCCACGAGCAGGATCTTGTCGTGGTTGCTCGCCGTGATCTTGCGGATATCCTCGAACGCGGCCAGCAGCTTCGAGCTGACCGGGTTGTAGACGCGGATCTGCACATTCTTGAACTTGCCCAGCTCCTGGAGGATGTCCTGACCGAAGAATTTGCGGGCCAGCCCCTTGGTGCCGCGGGCATCGACCATGAGGCGGATCTCGATGCCTTCACGGGCTTTCTTGAGCAGCATGCCGAGCATGCTCTTGCCGAAGATGTCGGGCTCGACGATGAAATACGTCGTGTCGATCGAGTCGCGGGCATTTTCCATCAGATACCAGCGGGCATACCAGGCCGTGACGTTCTCGGGCAGGAAGCGCACCAGCGCCTTCTGGTCGAACTCGGCCGTCATCTTGTCGAAACACTCCTCGACGCTCGCGGCAGGAGCGGCAACGGGCTTCGCGGCCTGCGCCTGGCTGACCAGGGCGACCAGAAGGGCAACAAGCAGAAGGGCGAACAGACGGGGATGTTTCTTCATGAAATCAACCTCCGGTTGAATTACGGTCATGCTCTTCGAACAGGATTTTTCAATTTTACCATGCCGACCCACCCCTCCTGTAAACGGGAAAACCGGGTGTACCGAGGCCGAAGGCGTGGCGCGGGAAGAAATTCACCCGTCGCGGCTGTTCCCAGAAAGCACATTTTTCAAAATTGAGCGGGCAATTTTCATACATTTTCTGCAAAATCCACCTTTTGAGCTTGACGAATCTTGATCCGAGCGTAGAATCGGATCATCGATCCGCTCCACATCCCGCACCTCAGGAGATTCCCATGTCAGACATCAACAGGATTTTCGGCGAGCTGACCTTCAACCGGAATGTCATGCGCGAGAAGCTCAACCGCGCAGCCTACGAGAAGCTTCAGGCGACCATTCAGAGCGGCACGCCGCTCGACGAGTCGATCGCCGACGAGGTGGCGCATGCGATGAAGGAGTGGGCGATCGGGAACGGCGCCACGCATTTCACCCACTGGTTTCAGCCTCAGCGCGGTGGAACCGCCGAAAAGCATGATGCCTTCATCAGCTACGGGGAGAACGGGGAGTTGATCGAGCGGTTTTCGGCCAAGCAGTTGATCCAGTCCGAGCCTGATGCCTCTTCCTTTCCGTCCGGCGGCATCCGCTCGACGTTCGAGGCGCGCGGCTACACCGCCTGGGACCCGACCTCGCCGGCATTCCTCCAGGAAACCGGGAACACCCGCACCCTCGTCATCCCGTCCGTCTTCCTCTCCTGGACGGGCGACGTGCTCGATCTGAAAACGCCGTTCCTGCGCTCGATGCGCGCCCTGAACGACGTGAACATCCGCCTCCAGCGGGTTCTGGGGAATCGCCTCGCGAAAAAGACGATCGTGTACACCGGTCCGGAGCAGGAATACTTCGTCGTATCGCGAAAACTCTACGAAACCCGGCCCGATCTGCGCATCTGCGGCCGGACGCTGTTCGGCGCGGCCCCGGCCAAAGGCCAGCAGATGGAGGACCATTACTTCGGCTCGATCCACCGCAAGATGCTGCGGTTCATGGAAGACCTCGACCGCGAGCTGTACCGGCGCGGCATTCCGTCGAAAACCCGGCACAACGAAGTCTCGCCGAACCAGTTCGAGCTGGCGCCGCTGTTCGAGGAGGCGAACCTCGCGATCGATCACAACCTCCAGATCATGGACATCATGAAACACGTCGCGATGCGTCACGAGTTCGTCGTCCTGCTGCACGAGAAGCCGTTCGCCGGTGTCAATGGCTCGGGGAAGCACGTGAACTGGTCGATCGGCGATTCCACCGGGGCGAACTATCTCGAACCCTCCGCCTCTCCGCTCAAGAACATCACCTTCCTCCTCACACTGGGCGCGATGATGCTCGGCGTCGACAAATACGGCGGTCTTCTCCGCGCGGCCGTCGCCGATGCCGGAAACGATCACCGCCTCGGGGCCAACGAGGCCCCGCCCGCGATCATGTCGATCTATCTTGGGGAATATCTTACTCAGCTTGTCGACGAGATCGCCGGGATCGGCAAGCTGAACGAGCAGACGATGGCCCACATCAACATGGGGGTGCGCAATCTGCCCCGGGTTGCACGCGACTACTCGGACCGCAACCGCACCTCGCCGATCGCCTTCACCGGCAACAAGTTCGAGTTCCGCGCCGTCGGCTCCTCCCAGAACTGCTCCGAGGCCGTGACCGTGTTGAACCTGGCCGTCACCTACGGCTACTTCCAGATCGAGAAACGGCTGTCCGCCCTCAAGACGCCCCGCGACATCAAGGAGCGCGCCATCACGGTTCTTCGCGACGTTTTCCGGGAAACGCGGCGCGTCCGGTTCGAGGGAAACGGCTACTCGAGCCAGTGGCATGCCGAAGCCGAGAAGCGCGGCCTGCCGAATGCCCGCAACACGCCCCAGGCTGTCCAGGTGTATCTCGAAAAGGATGTCGGGGAGCTGATGGAGCGGACCCACGTCCTCTCGACCCGCGAACTGCACGCGAAGGTCGAAGTGAAGCTCGAAACCTACGTCAAGACGAAGGAGATCGAGTACAAGACCGCCGTCAACATGGCCCGCACGCTGATCATCCCTGCCCTGACCCGGCAGGTGGCGACGACCGCCGGCGCCGCCGCCGCCGCGAAGGCGGCGGGGCTCACCTCAAAGCGCCTGCAGGCCGAGGCGCGCCGGTTCGAAGAGCTGTTCACCCTCGTCCACGATTGCGCCGAGGAACTCGAGACGGTTCTCCGGAAGGCCGGTGAGCACCGGAGTTCCCACGAACACGCCGAATTCCTCGCGATGAACGGGGAAAAGGCTCTCGGCGCGCTGCGTTCCGTCGTCGACGAGGCCGAACAGACCCTTGCCGCCGATTTCTGGCCGATGGCGAAATACCAGGAGCTCTTGACCGTCCTGTAACCGGTCTCCCATGGTGGCCCTCGCGCCTCCATGCATGCGGAGGGGCGGGTTTGAAACCCGCCCCTACAGACGATTTGTGGGTTCCGGTCTGGGAACCGATCCGCAGATGACACAGATGGCGCAGATGAAATCCTGAAAATCAACGCACCACAGAGTCACAGAGACACAGAGCCGGTTTTCTCTGTGCCTCTGTGACTCTGTGGTGAAGCGGTCGTTGCTCGGGGCGTTAGCGTGCGAGGGCGGATTCGACCTGGGCGACGGTTTTGGGGATGGATGGGCCGAGGACGCGGTGACCGTCGGGCGTGACCAGCACGTCGTCCTCGATCCGGATGCCGCCGAATCCGACATATCGATCGACGGCGGCGTAGTCGATGAAGGCCGCGTGCCGCTGATCCTTCTTCCAGGCGGCGATCAGGGCGGGAATGAAGTAGACGCCCGGCTCGACGGTCATCACGTGGCCGGGCCGGAGGCTGCGCGCGAACCGCAGATAGGCGAGGCCGAACTGGTCGCTGCGGGCCGCTTCCTCGCCGTAACCGACTTCGTTCTCGCCCAGCCCTTCCATGTCGTGCACGTCGAGGCCCAGAGCATGGCCCAGCCCGTGCGGGAAGAACAGGGCATGGGCGCCGACGGCGACCGCCGCCGCGGGCTCGCCGCGCATCAGTCCCAGCCCGGTCAGACCTTCGGCGATGGCCGTCGCGGCGGCGAGGTGGATCTCCCGGAACGAGATCCCCGGCCGGATCATGCCGATCGCCTTCTCCTGGGCCGCGAGCACGACCTCGTAGAGGGCCTTCTGACGCGGCTCGAACCGGCCCGAAACCGGGAAGGTGCGGGTGATGTCGCTGGCGTAATGCCGGGGTGACTCGGCTCCCGAATCGATCACGAGCAGATCGCCCGCCTGCATGCGGTTCGCGTGGGCGTGGTTGTGGAGCGTCTCGCCGCGGATCGAGAGGATCGTCGGGAACGACGTGCGCGATCCTGCGGCAGCAACGACCCCCTCGATCGCGCCGACCAGTTCCTGCTCGATCATGCCGGGGCGGAGCCGTTTCAGGATCTCGGTATACATCGCGCCGCTGATTTCCAGCGCGGCCTCGATCTCGGCGACCTCTTCGGGGCTTTTGAACAGCCGCTGATCGACGACGGCGCGGGTGAACTCCCCGGAGGCATACGAGTTTAGCGCCTCGGGGGTGATGCCGAGATGCCGGACCAGGGCCAGTTTCGTTTCGGCGCGGCACTGAGGCAGGAAGCGGATCGGCCGTTTCGCGCACCGGGCCGCCGCGAGATGGCCTTCCAGGGCCGAAAGGGGTTCGGTTTCGCGCACGCCTGCCGCCGCCGCCCGCGTCGCGAGCGTGGCGCAGGGGCCCATCCAGATCTCGTCATCGAGCGAGCGGTCCTCTCCGAACACGATCTCGCGGTCGAGGTCGAGATCGATCAGGGCGAACAGGCCGGGCTCGTCGAGGCCCCAGTAGTAGAGGAACGTGCTGTCCTGCCGGAACGGATACGTGTTCGCCGGGTAGTTCATCGGCGTCTCGCCGTTGCCCGGAAACAGGAGAAGCCCGTTCCCGAACCGGGCGCGCAGGTCGCGCCGGCGTGCGGTGTAGGTGGCGGCGGAAAACATGATGTTCCTCCTCGGGACGGGCCGTGCCCGTCGATTTTCTCCATGTTACCCCACGATGCGCCGGAAGGAAAACCGGTCTATACTGGTTCTGGATTTCGTGGGGAGCGGCACCGGCCGTCTCCGGCAGAAACGAGGGAGGATCCGCATGGGCGACGTCATCTGGTATTTCACGGGAACGGGCAACTCGCTGTCGGCGGCGAAACGCGCGGCGGCGGCGCTTGGCAGCGATGTAGAGGTGCGGCCGATCGCCGCGGTTGCCGGAACTCCGGTCGAGATCACGGCTTCGACCCTCGGTTTCGCGTTTCCGGTCTACTCGTTCGGCGTGCCGCGCCTGGTGAAGGAGTTCATCGAGACGGCTTCCGGCATCGGGGCCGAGCGCATCTTCGCGATCGCCACCTGCGGCAACGGCCCGGGCGGAGTCCTGGCCCAGCTCGATGCGCTTCTCGCGACGAAGGGCGCGCGGCTCGATGCCGCCCTGTCCGTGACCTATCCGGGAAACTGCATTCCGCTGCACCAGGCCCCGCCGGCCGAAAGCTGCGCCGCGGTGATCGCCCGGGCCGAACAGGCCATCGACGCTTTCATGGCGGAGGTGAAGGCCGGCCGTGACGTCCCGCCCAGTCTGCTCTCCCGCATCGGCGCGTTCCTGTTCGGGCCGCTCCATGCCGGATTCGTGCGGTCCGTCCGGAAAACCGGCAGAATGTTCCGGGCCGGGAACTCCTGCTCCCGATGCGGTCTCTGCATGCGCGCCTGCCCGGTGGCCAACATCGCTGCCGGCCCTGATGGGAAGCCCGTCTGGGGAGAACGATGCGAAGGCTGTCTGGCCTGCCTGAACCTCTGTCCTGTCGAGGCGATCCAGTTCGGGGGACTGACGCGGGGCCGGCGACGGTACCGGCACCCCGCCATCGAGATTGCGGAAATCGCGGCCCAGCGTCGCTAGCCGGGTCAGGCCACCGTGGCTGAGCGCCGCTCGGGCTCGTCGAGCAGATGTTTCAATGCCTGGATCAGCTCCATGATCCCGAAGGGTTTGGGCAGGGTCGTCAGATACGCGTCCTGGGGAAACCTCTCCCGGACCTCGTTTGCGCCGAGCCCGCTGGCGATGATGATCGGCTGATCCTGTTTGAGGTTCCGGATTTCCGCGAATGCCTGCTGCCCGTTCATGCGCGGCATCAACAGATCGAGAATCACGGCACGGATCGGCTTGGCGGAGGCGGCGAACCGCTCGACGGCTTCGGCCCCGTCGCATGCCGTCAGCACCTCGAACCCGAGACGCTCCAGGATCTGGCGGCCGACCACACGGATGGAATCCTCGTCGTCGACGAGCAGAATGGTGCCCTGGCCGCGCCAGGCCTCGGCCAGCCGTCCCGGAATCTGCTGCTTTCGCTGTTCCTGGGTCGGGGGCGCCGGGGAACGGTCGGCGGGTGGCGGGACCGGAGCGGAATCCGTGGCGGTGGGTGCCGGTGAGGGCCGCTGTCTGCTGATCTGCGCCGCTTTTCGCGCGGCATCGTGGATCATGCGGAGCTGGTCGCTGACGGCGGAGGCCGGCGGCACCGCGAGCTGCAGCATCTCGGTGTTTCCGATGATCGTGGCGAGCAGGTTGTTCAGCTCGTGGGCTGTTGCGGGATCGATGCCCGGTGGGGTATCCGGGGAATCGCCTCCCCGAAGCGCCGTCACATGCCGTTGATACAGCTCGGCATCGCGCCTGTGGCCGAGGTGCGACCGGAACGGCAGATGGAACGGGTTGTTCCGCAGCCGGTCTTCGAACCAGACCTGTCGATGGGCGTCCATGGCGGTCGTGAGGGCCGCTTTCGACAGGCTGGCGATCGGGTGGAAACAGGCGATCCGGACTTGCCCCGCGACGATGAGGCCGTCCAATTCCGCCTCGATTCCGCGCAGTACGGCCGGCTTCCGGTGGGTGGGCGACCAGAGGTGCAGGACGAGGAGCATCGGGACGCCGGTTCCGGGGCGGGCCAGAGCCGAGGTGAGGAGCCTGGGGAGGGATCCCGGCTGTTCCGATTCGATCCAGACGAGGCGGCCGTCAGCCGCCGCCGCCGGGTGATCGAGGCTGCGCAGATCGAGATGCCGCCTCAGAGCTGCGGCATGGCGCGGGGGAAGCCAGCAGATCGTGGGGCGGCTCCGGCAGAGGGCGTCGATGATGCCATCGGCCATCAGGGAGATTGCCTGGGCGGTGTCCGGGACGATGAGCCCCGTATGCGACCGTTCAGCCAGGGGCCCCCAGGGAAAAGCGGCTTGGGGAAGGGGCGCGGGCACATGATGGATAGAATCCATGTGCGATTCCTCTCTGTGGAGGGTCTGCCGTGGCCGTTTTCTTTTTGTCGAAGCGTGTCTCTGTTTCGGCCATTCCGGTCGTCGACGACTCCAGCTCTCGTTACCTTGAGAATAGTCTGATTTGTTTCCCGGGTCAAGCGATCGGACCACAGCCAGAGAACGGCATCGATCGGCAGCGGCACCGTGCTCTGAACCGAGCCGACGAGGGATGAAAAAAAAGGCGAAAACTTTTTCCCGGTGAAGTGGTATAACTTTTTCCGGTATTCAGGATAAGGGTCAGAAGGGCCCAAGAAGCTTTTTCTCGAGAGGTTCCAGATGGACAACATTCACGACCTTGCGACCTTCAATCCAGGGGAGCCCGTCTACTTCCAGGGGGAGCGGCGTCGTGAGTTTTACGGCCTGCACCAGGGGCGGTTCGCGAAAGTGCTTCTTCCCGCCGCCTCAGGTGACACGCCGCTTGCCGGCCAGCTCGCGCGGGCAACACTGGTCGAGATCATCGATCAGCCAGGGCAGGTGTTCGGCGAGATCGACGCGCTGCTCAACAAACCCCAGGAATACTCGGTGTTCGCGCTCGACCCATCCGGCGTCATGCCCATCCCGGCCGTCGGCCAGTCACTGAGGGACAAGCTCGCCGAAGTGCCGCAGGTCGGCATCAAGACATGCATCTCGCTCGCGCGCAATCTTCACCAGGCAATCGAGCGGTTTTCCCGGCTCGTCCAGCAGGAAGAAGAGCTGCAGCGTTTGCAGCTCACCTCGGCCCGGGCGCTGCTGGCCGCCATCAACGAGGTCGAACAGCTTGGCGGGGCCACGATGCCCGCCATCGCCGCGGTTCTCGAGTTCGCGCGAAACCACAAAGCCTTCGAGCTCGCAGCCCAACTGACCGCGGAAAACCGCATCCCGGGCGTTTCCCCTTCCATCTACAACGCCGTGATGCGGCCGCCCGAGACGCCCGAACAGACGCAGCGGTTTTCGACAGGCTCGATCCTGTGCCGCAAAGGATCGATCGGCGACAAGCTGTTCATCCTGCTCGAAGGCGTCGTCGAAGTCGTTCTCGGCCCGAATCACCGGGTGCAGATCGCCCGCCCCGGCAGTATTTTCGGGGAAATCGCGGTCCTGCTCAACCTGGAAGCCGCGACGCCCGAGATGCGCCGCACGGCCGATGTCGTCTGCGCCACGCCGGTTTCCGCGATCGTCATCGGCCTCGACCAGGCAGCCGCTTTTTTCCGCGAGAAGCCCGAGATCCTGACGAACCTGCTGTTCGCCCTCACCGACCGGATGGAAGAGACGCTTCAGCTCGAAAATGGCATCAAACGACGCCTCAACGAGCTTCTGTTCCAGGAGCTGCGGCATCTGCTCGAGGCCCATCACGGCATCGCTCTCCGCCTGAACGGGGTCCGCGAGCGGCATCTGGCCATGGAACGGCCGTTCAACTTCTGCGCCCACCAATCACGCCAGATCTACACATCGTTCGCCGCCACCCTCGACACCTTCGGCCTCAGGAGCGGAACGTCCGGGAACTGATCTGCCCGGCCCGGCCAGCGTCTTTTTCCGATTGCACTCAGGGGAGCGTTGGCCTAGAATTCTCCGTGATCACGATGATGAATGCCGTTGCCGCCGAACGCCGCAGGCTCGACGGTTCGAATCTGCCGAGGAAAAAGGCCGGATCAAGGTCTCCGAAGCGACCTGGGCTCTGGCCCGCTCCCGATATGCCTGGGAGGAACGAGGGGAGATTTCTCTCAAGAACAAGGCGCCGATGAAGGCGTATTTCGTTACCGGACGGGTGGATACATCCCGCTCTTCCGACGCAAATTCAGGTGATGGGGGTCAGGGATGAACACGAATGCCGAGATCGAATTCGGGCGGCCGGTGCGTGTTGTGGATGATATCTGGTGGATCGGCACGTTCGATGCCGACACGAAGCTGCACTGCAATCCCTATCTGGTGAAGGGCGAGTCCGGCATCGCCGTGATCGACGGCGGAAGCCGGCCCGATTTTGCCGGGGTCATGATGAAGATCCTCCAGGCCGGGGTGCATCCCGGTGAGATCACGGCGCTGATCTACCAGCATCCCGATCCCGATCTGTGCGGCTCGCTGCCGAACTTCCTCGATCTGTGCACCAATCCCGAGTTGCGTATCTACTCGAAGGCGATCAACAACGTCTTCATCCGACATTATGTCGAAAAATCCTACCACCCCAAATTCGTCGACATCGACGGGCTTCCGGGGCTCTCTCTCGGAAAACGCCGCCTGACCTTCATCGATACCCCGTTTGCCCATGCCTCCGGCAGCTTCGTGACATACGATGGGCAGACCGGCACGCTGTTCACCAGCGACCTGTTCGGAAGCTACCGGGCCCAGTGGGATCTCTTTCTCGAGCTCGGGGAAGCCTGTTTCACCTGCACGGATCACACCCACTGCCCGAACGGAAAGCCGGCCGCCGATTGCCCGCTTCCCGACATCATCAACTTCCACCGTCAGGTCATGCCCAGCACGCGCGCGTTGAAAGGGGCCATGACCCGCATCGCGAAACTTGCCCCGACGCTCATTGCTCCGCAACACGGAAGCATCCTGCGCTCACCGAAGACGATTGCGCATCTGATCCAGGTGCTCGGATCTCTCGAAGCCGTCGGTATCGACGGCATACCGGAGTGACGGGCCCGGAGACGGGCTTCAGATCCTGGTCAGCACGTTTCGCAGCATCATGCGGTGGTTCTGGGTTTCCTCCTGAAGCTTCCCGAGAAGGCTCGTGCAGACCGGGTCGGTCGTGGAGAACGCCTTGCTCAGTTCCGACTCGATAAGGGAGTTTTCGGTGTCCATCATGTGCTGGACGACGTAGCGGGGATTCACTTTCCTCGCGCGGATTTCCGCGGTCAGCGAGACGAGATCGGCGGTCATGAGCCGGAGGGTCTGGGGAAAGAATTTTCCCGGGTGCCAGCCTGAGGAGGTTTCCTCGATGGCCCGCCGGATCTGCCGGAACATGCCGGCGTGGTGCTGTTCCTGCGCGAGCAGAGCCGTCCAGACATTCGCGTGATCGGGCAGGAATTCGATGCAGGCCTCGTACAGCCGCGCGAGCGACTCCTCGTTTTCGATGAAGCAGTCGGCGAGTTCGAGGAGTTCCTGTTTCTTGTCCATGGTCCTCTCCTTCAAACGTGCTTTTCAGGAAGTACCATCGCAAAATCTCACGGGTTTGTCAAAGCCGAGGACGAACGGGAACTCCTCGATCCTCTGGCGCTCCTTCCTCCCGGCTTCATACGGTGCTCTTGGGTTTGGAATCTCTTGGCAGAATAGCCCCGACGGGGGTATGCTCACGCACATCCTGAAGTGAGAAGGAAGGAACACCGGATGTGCGGCGTCATCGGACTCAGTTGCGAACATGAACACAAGCAGATGGGCGGCATGGCCGCCAGGCTGCTGCGGATGCTGGAATACCGCGGATATGACTCGACCGGCGGGATCGTCCAGAACGAGAAGGGCGAGACGACTCTCCGCAAGGATGTAGGCGCGCCCAGCGACGTCGTGATCCGGCTTGGCATCTACAAGCTGTCGGGGCTGCTGTTTTGCGGCCAGGTGCGGTGGGCCACATTCGGGGCCGTGACGAAGGAGAACGCGCAGCCGCACGAGATGCGGTGCAAGCTGCACTTCTACGGCGCCCACAACGGCAACATCACGAACTGCGAGCGCCTCAAAGAATGGCTGCGTCGCGAGGGCCACGAGGTCAAGAGCGACAACGACGGCGAGATGCTCGTCCACACGATCGAGCACTTTTTCGCCAGGGAGCTCCAGTACAAGAATGCCGACGACCGCGCGGTGCGGGAAGCGGCGCTGCGGGCGGCGGTTTTGCAGGCCGCGAAGCAGGTGACCGGCTCGTTCGCCTCGATCGTGGTCGATCCCGTCAGCCGCATCATGGTCGCGATCAAGGCCGGCAGCAGCTTGTACATCGGCCGCGGCCACGATCCCGACGGCGGCGATTTCACGCTCGCCTCGTCGGATCTCGCCTCGGTGCTGCAGATGACGCGCATTCTCGTGCCGATCCGCGAGAACGAGTTCGCCGTGTTCGGCCCGGGCGCCGAGCCGGTGCTCTACGATCTGCGCTCCGGCCGCAAGCTCAAGCGCGCTTCCCAGCGCAGCCTGCTCAAGGTCGAGGAGACCCGGCTGCAGCCGCAGTTCAAGTATTTCATGGAGCAGGAGATCTTCCACCAGGTGCAGACCACGCGCCGCCTGCTGACGTTGTTCACCGGCGGAAACGCGATGACCCGCCGCGTGCGCGAGCGCAAGGACGAGGCGGCGGTGCTCGAGAAGCTGAAGATCGCCGTTTCCCGTCTCGCCGAGGTCACCGACGCGGTCGCGTTCCAGGAAAAGGCCCGCCAGCTGCTCGACTCGGCCGAGCTCGCCAAGCTGAACCGGCTCGTCGAGGCCGATCCGCCGGCCGAGTACGATCACCAGTTCGACTCCTCCTACGGCAGTCTGCTCGAGGAGCTGCGCGACATCGGCGGCCCCGGCCGGCGCAATCTGCCGCTGCTGCTGAAGATGATCGACGCGACCTTCGACCTCGAGGATATCGACGACGTCGGCCGGCGCATCCGCGCCTTCCTGCGGCTTGTCACGGCTGCGGCCGACAAAGGCGGCACGATCTACATCCTCGCCTGCGGAAGCTCGTTCCATGCCGCCAAAACGGCCCCGATCTTCTTCAACGAGATCTGCGGCCTGCCCGTCATCCCGTTGCTGCCGGGCGAGTTCCGGGCCCAGTGCACCCGGTCGCTGCGGCCGAACGACCTCATCATCGGCATCAGCCAGAGCGGTGAGACGAAGGATCTGATCGACGTGTTCAACCTGGTCGAGCAGCAGTACCCGACCGTGAAGAAGGTGTGCATCCTCAACAACACCAACTCGACCCTGGGCCAGGAAAAGTCTGATCTCTGCATGCCGCTCTTCTGCGGCCCCGAGATCGCCGTTCCGGCCACCAAGAGCTTCATCAATCAGTTGATGGTGCTGCTGATCCTCGCCGTGCGGCTGCACGAGCACCGGCAGGGAAAGAAACCGGCCCAGGCCCGTGGGAAGCGCGCTACCGGGAAGAAGGCCGAGACCGAGGCCGTCGACTGGCGCGAGATGCTGGAGCGGATTCCCGCCCTGATCGACCGCACCCTCAAGACGACCTCACGCGAAACCGAGCTGGTGGCGCAGGAGATTCACCAGGCGCCCAGCATGCACATTCTCGCGACCCGGATGCTCGGCATCGCCAAGGAGGGCGCGCTCAAGATCCGCGAGATCGTGCTCAACCACACCGAGGGCTTCGAGGCGTCCGAGTTCAAACACGGGCCGAACACGATTCTCGGCATCAATACCGTGTTCGGCATGGGAAGCGTGCGCAGCCTGCTCGAGACGTTCGGCAAGGCGCTGTACCGCATCATCGACGACCCCGCCGGCCGTGCGCTCGACAACCGCGCCATCCACCGAATGTTCGACTCGGTCGCCGCCTACGCGTTCGAGGACAAGGCGCCGAAGCTGGGCAGCCCCGTCGAGGAGCGGCTGTTCCGCGAGGTGTTCGCCGGCCACGACTTTTTCGGCAGCATGTACGGCAACTACCCGCTGCTGTTCATCACCGGCCCGGCGGACCTCGACGTGAACCTCACGATCTCCCAGATCAACACTCACAAGATCCGCGGCGCCGACGTATTCATGATCGCCGAGGATGACGACCGGCTGCGCGAGGCCGTTTCCATCGCACCCGCGGGGTCGGATAAGTATAAGCATGGATATATAACCCTGCCCCGCACCGGAAACCCGCTGATGACGATATTCTCGGCGACCGTCGTGCTGCAGATGCTCGCGTTCCATATGAGCCTGCATAAAATGGAGATGCTCAACCGCCTCGAGATCGAGGGCCACGGGGTGCACCCCGACGTGCCCAAGAACGTGAGCAAGTCGATCACCGTCGACTGACGGGCGTTTCTTGCCGCCGGGTCACGATCCGCCCCTACGAGAGCGGAGCCGATTCAATGACTTGTAGGGGCGCATCGCGATGCGCCCGGCTTGTCGTTGCGCCACTCGGGGCGAGGCGGGTTGCCGTCAGGGAAGACGGGCGGCGAACAGGCCGGTGCCGGCCGTGGAGGCGCGCAGGGCGATGAGCAGCGCCTGACCGCCCCGGTCGGTCAGGATACAGGAGCGCTTGCCGGACAGGTCGAACGAGAGGTCGGGCAGAACCGAGGCAGTGCGGAGGGCGCCGGCCCGATACCGCAGAACGCGGCTCCAGGCGGGATGATCGGCGTCGCCGGCCCCTTCCGAGACGAGGACGGCGAGCTCGCTCCCGCCGGCGGCGGTGCCGATGACGCGCGCATCGAGCGGAATCTGGCCGGGGGGCGGCGCGTAGGTGAACAGCGATGTTTCGCGGCCCGTGGAGGGATCGACGGCTAGGGCGCGCACCTGGTGGTCGTCGGATACCAGGCGGACGAGGGAGCCTGCCAGCCAGACGGGCTCGACGGTGCCTGGCAGTTCCGCCACGAGGTCGCCGCCGGCGCTGAACAGGAAGCTGCGGTTGGCTCCCGAATCGGTCACGCCGAACCTGCCGCCGGGAAGGGGAAACACGTGCCGGATAAACCGGAACAGGCGCCGTTCCCCGATCAGGCCGACCGTTGCCGCGTGCCGGAACGACCGGAATAGATGCACGGCCTGGCGGCGGTTGTCGGCCAGGGCGAGACCGCCGTCGGCGAGCACGGCGGCATCGGCGATCTCGATGAGGCCGGGAACGGTGTCGCGGGCAGACAGGCTCAGACGGCCGGTTGCCGGGTCGAGCAGCGAGATGCGCCGCTCGTGCGGTTCGAGGAGATACGGTGTGCCGTCCGCCGAAACGACGAGGCCGGGGGCCTGGAGGGTTTCCTCGATGCCGTCCGGGGCTGCCGGAAGTGCCGTCAGCGGCTGCCAGTCAATCGCGTCGGCCGGCCGCCGGGTCGAGAGGCCCGACAGTACGCCGTCAGGATCGGCCAGATCGGGTTCGGCATCCGTGGCCGTCGCCACGGCCGGGGTGGCGGCCGTGACGGCCGCGGGCGGTAACGGGACGCTGGGAGGCCGGAGCGGCGCCGGGGCGGAGGCCGTGCGAGCGGCGCGGGCGGCCCGGAGCGTCTCGAGTTTCCTGGCGAGATCCGAGCCGATGCCCGCGTCGGCCGCTGCCGTCGAGACGCAGAAAATCAGGCCGAGCGCCATGGTGTGGGTGTATATAGTATTGTTCATGATATGAAATTCTCAGTCCGCGAGGAGAGCATCGGCCGATTCCGAGAGGAACGGGCGGGGATCGACGGGGCGGCCGGACTCGGCGTGCCGCCGGATCTCGAAATGCAGATGGGGGCCGGTCGAGACCCCCGTGTTGTTGCACAGGCCGATGGGATCGCCCCGGCCGACGACGGTGCCGGGAGGGAGACGCCCCTCGCGCCGCAGATGGCCGTATCGCGAGTAGACGAGGCCGGCGTCGAGATCGTGACGCAGGACGACCATGTAGCCGTAGCCGCCATTCCAGCCGCTGGAAACGACACGGCCGGGTCCGATCGCGGCGACCTTCCAGCCGTCGCAGCCCGCTCCGGCCAGGTCGATGCCGGAGTGGTACCGCATGCGGCCGGTTTTCGGATGGCGGCGCATGCCCATCGCCGAAGTGGTCGTGACGCCTTTGCCGCCGGGGGCGCGGAGGGGGGAGATGCCCCCGAACTCCTCGTCGAGGGTCTTGAGCTTCTCCTCGATATCCTCGCGGGTTGCCGGAAGCGGCTCTTCATCGGGTTTTTCACCGGACTCGCCGGCCGGCTTCGAGCCGAGCGAGGCGAGGGCTTCGAGGAGATCCTCCCGGATGAGCTGTTTGAGTAGCCGCACTTTTTCGGGATCCTTGATCCGCCGGGCGAGCTCCTCGCGGGCCGTGGCGAGCAGAAAGGCATACCGGCCGCGCTTCGGGGTGTTGCCGAACCGGCGGGCGAGATCCGCCAGGGTGCCGTAGGTTTCGACGGCCCGGCGCAGCCCTTCGAGCTGGGACTCGGAAACCGCTTTTCCTCGCAGCCCCTGGATGCCGCGCCAGACGTCCGTCAGGGCATCGACCCGGAGGACGTTTTCGATCGCGTCGAGATTCCCCAGGTCGAGCGCTTTCACGGTCTCGGCGATCTGGAGGACGTTTCGCAGCTTCTCCCGCCGATCGGCCCGGTCGAGCTGCAGCAGCGGAAGCAGGAACGCCTTGTCGCCGAGCAGCTTCGCGAGCATCGCCTCGACATCGGCATCGCCGATCACGCGGGCGGCCCGTTCCGGACGGAACTCGAGGTCCTCGGCGCGATAGACGAGATCCGGGCCGGCGGCGCCGGGCGTTCCGGGGACCGCCGGCATGGCCGGGCACGACGCGGAGATGCCCGTGAAGAGGGCGGCGAGAATGAACAGAGGAGCGCCTCGGCGGAGAGGTGAGTTGAATATATTCATCAAAATAGATCCTCATGGGAAGCGGGCGCCGGCTTCGAACCGGCGCCCGCTGGATGCTTTTCTGGTCAGGGCTTGTAGGTGTCGGGGTTTTGAGCCCAGGGGGCCTTCCAGGTCGTGGTGTCGACCACCGGCAGTTCGGGACCGAGCAGGCCGCGCTTGGTCAGCATCGGCGGGACCCAGACCGGCATCGTGGCGCGGAAGTTGTAGATGAAGCTCGGCAGCGCCCACAGTTTGATGCGCCGGGCCGGCTCGAGGACGCGGTTCAGCAGGATGACGAGGTTGTTCGTGCAGTTGTTCGTGATCGTGTGGTAGAACTCGCCTTCGCGGTTTACCACGGCCTGTTCGATCGCCTCGCGCGCCAGTTGCTTCTTCTGGTCGCCGGTCAGCCGCACGGGATACAGGTGCAGCTTGCCTTTGCCGTAATGACAGCTTTGCTCGAGGTAATTGTCCCAGGTCGTCAGCAGCCAGACGACGCCGAACCGGCGCTTCATGCCTTCCACCAGGCCGTATTTCTGGTTGGTGCGCTGGTAGGCCTCGATCGTCAGCACCAGGCCGCTCGATTCACGGCCGGTCTCGTCGACCATGCCGCCCTTGTCGAAGGTGAACACCATCAGCGAGTGGGCGGCGATCCATTCGGGCGGGAAGGGCTTCTTCACGAAATACACGTTCTTCACGCGGTCGGGCCGGATCGTCGCCGTGCGCCAGCCGTAGGCCGGCTCCTCGTCGGCTTTCCCGGTTCCGCCGGGGGCGATGTCCCACCGGACGTTCGCCACCTGGAACGTATCGCCCTTGCGGCCGATGAGGGCCGGGGGCTTCTGGAACGACTTGTAGGGAGGCAGCTCGATCTTCGTGTCGGGATCGGGCGGAACGGGGGTGATCTTTTTCACCTTCCAGCGGTCGAGATCATCGGCCTGGCGGGCGAGGCCCTCGACCCGGACGGTGCGCCCGACCCACGAGGCGACCTTCTTCGGATTGACCAGCAGGGTGAACACCCGTCCGTCGCCGGTGTGCAGCGTCACCACGCCCTCCTGAAGCTCGAGAACGCCGTCGAGGGTGTACTGGACGCCGTATCCGCCCCGCGCTTCGGGGGCCTGGGCCGCCGGCGTGCCGGCAAATCCGGCCGGCGGCACCAGCATCGTCAGAATACACAGAACGATCACCAGGACGTTGTTGCGAAGCTGCATGAATTCTCCCCCATTCATCGAGAGTATTGTACCATTATACCTGCCGGCCGGATTCTTGTCGCGTCAACCCCGACCCTGATGTACCATGGACTTGTTGCCGCCACCGGCGAGTGCCCGTGAACCAATTCACCCGGAGAGGGAAGATGAAAAATATCGTTCTGTTTATATATATGATGACATTCGGCTTCTGCGCTTTTTCCTGGGATACTGCCCGGGCGGCGGACGTGCCGGAAACCCTCCGAAACGGCCCCGGGGCAGAAGTTTGGCGGGCATTCTGGGAAATCAGCGCCGTCCCGCGCGGCTCAGGCCGGGAGGCGGGCATTCGCGATATGCTGAAAGCCGAGGCGGACCGGTTGGGCCTTCCAGCCACGGTCGATGCCGTCGGCAATCTGCTGGTCAGGGTTCCTGCAACCCGGGGTCGCGAAAAAGAGCCGGTCACGGTCTGTCATGCGCATCTCGACATGGTGTGCGACCGCGTTCCCGAGAGCCGTCACGATTTCGAGCGGGATCCGATCGTGCCGGGCGTGTCGGGGGAGTGGGTGAGCGCGAACGGTACGACGCTGGGGGCCGACAACGGCATCGGTGTCGCGGCGCTGCTCGCCCTGATGCGCGGCGCTGCTGCCGAGCATGGGCGGCTCGAGCTGCTGTTCACCGTCGACGAGGAGGGGAACTTCACGGGTGTGTATGGCCTGACGCCGACCTTTTTCGAGGGCCGGCGGCTGATCAATCTCGACAGCGAGACGGATGGCGAGCTGAACATCGGCTGCGCCGGCGGCCGTGCCGACACGGCCGTGCTGCCGTGGCCGCGCAAACCGGCCGGCGGTTCGGATGTGCAGGCGCTACGGGTCACGATCGGCTCGCTCCAGGGCGGCCATTCCGGCGTCGACATCCATCGAGGCCGGGCGAATGCGATCCGGCTGGCGGGCCAGCTCCTGCGCACCGTCGCCTCGGTCGTTCCGTTGCGGCTGATCGCGATCCGTGGCGGCAGCATCGACACCACGATCCCCCGCGACGTCCTGCTCGACCTCGTCATCCCGACGAAGCATCTGCCGTTCCTGGCCGAGATGCTGCCGGCGCTCCAGAAACGGCTGCGGCGCGAATACGGCGCCGCCGACCCCGGCATCGAGCTGCGGGTCGTTCCGATTCTCGGCCGGCAGCCCGACGCGCTGTCGGTCGATGAGACCCGCAAATTCACGGAGTTCATCCTCGAGCTGCCCAGCGGCATCCAGCAGATGAGCAGCCAGTTCCCCGGGCTGGTCGAGACGTCGATGAATCCCGGCGTCATCACGACCGCGACCGAATCCGTGACGCTGATTTCCCACCTCCAGAGCTCGAAACCGCCCGCGATCGCCGCCCTGGGCGAGACGATCGCCCGGTTGGCGGCCCGTCATGGCGGTACCTGCGAGGCGGGCGTGCCGTATCCACCGTGGCAGACGAGCCCCGATGCGCCGCTCGTGAAGAAGGTGTGCGACCTGTACCGCGCCGTCACCGGCTCCGCGATGAAGCTGAACGTCGTGCATGCCGGTCTCGAGTGCGGCGCGATCGCCGAGCGGGTGCCCGGCATGGAGATGGTGTCGTTCGGCCCGACGATCGAGAACGCCCACACGCCGCGCGAACGGCTGAACGTGCCGAGCGTCGGCCGCTTTTTCGGGCTTCTGACGAGACTGCTCGCCGAACGCTTCTGACGGAAAGGGTCAGCGAGGGCGTTCCGGCGCTTCCGGCGGGAGCGTCTCCTGCTCGGCCGGCGGGGTCATCCAGGCGGGTTTGCCGCGCGGCATCTCGCGGATCCGGCCGATCTCCTCGCGTATGCGGGGGTTCGGGCTGTTGCGGGCCATATCCAGGGCCGAGTGGCCGTATCCCATGACCAGGGCCGGATTCGCGCCCGCCTCGAGAAGATACCGGACGCAGCCGGGGTGCTGCTTGTAGATGGCCACGTGGAGCGGGGTCCACTCCTGAACGCGCAGGGCGTTCGGGTCGAACCGCAGGATCAGCAGGCGTTTCACCCACTCCTCGAGACCGCTTTCGGCCGCGCAGTGCAGCGCCGTCCAGCCCGCCCCGTCGACAGCTTTCAGATCCGCTCCGGCATTGGCCAGGATGATCGCGACCTTGCCGTGGCCTCCGAAAAGGGCGGCGAGAAACGGGGTGCGCCGGCCCCGGTTGCGGGCATCGATCTGGGCACCTTTCGAAAGCAGCATCAGAACAGCTTTTTCATGGCCTTTTGCCGCCGCAAGCAGAAGGGGCGTGTTTCCATCCCGATCGGTGGCATCGACCATGTCGCCGCGCAGCAGATACACTTCCATCAGATCGAGCAGGCCCAGCCTGGCCGCCAGATGCAGCGGCGTGCGGCCTTCCCGGTCGAGGGTGTAGGGGCCGTCGTCGCGGGACGGCGGATACTCGACGGCAACGGACGGGCCGGCGGAAGGCTGCGGGGTGCGCGCTTCCCGGGCCGCGCCGAGATACAACTGGGCAAGGATGTAGGCCCCGCCGATGATGAGCGGCAGGACCGACGTCACGTCATTGTGTTTCGCCATGGCAGCAGCATTCTACCATGGGGCGAAAAAAATGGCGCCCGGCTGGTTTACCGGGCGCTCTGGGCTTCTCTCTGGCGGTAGATGCAGGCCTCTGACCTGCACGGAGTTTTCAGGATGGTGAACCGGGAACAGGCCTTGCATTCGCGCTGATGAGGGGCCGAAACGATCTCTGCTTTCATCACGAGCTTCTCCTTCCTGGTGGTCATTCCGAAAAGAACTCTCCTTTCCTGTATCGGCATGTTTGCCGATGTCCTCCAGCGCCCAGCCATACCCGGCATGCGGGGAAAACAAAACCATCAGCCGGGGGAAATGGGGCTGAACCCGCCGCAATCCGCGTTCTCTCTGTTGCGGAGCCGGGCGTGTTCGGGCATACTGACCTCATGCGAAGGAGTATGCCATGATCGTCACCGGACTGCAATCCCTGGCCCGTTACGACGGGTGTCTGCCGGCCCTGGCGCGGGCCCGGGCGTGGCTCGGCGCCCGTGATCTTGCATCGCTGGCCGTGGGCCGCCATGAGATCGACGGGGAGCGTCTCTTCGTCACGGTGTCGGATTACACGACGAAACGGCCCGGCGAAGGCTTCTGGGAAGCGCACCGCCGGTATGTCGACGTCCAGCTCGTCGCCTCGGGCCGCGAGCGGTTCGGCTTCGGCCGTCTCGGGGAAATGCGCCTCGAGTCCCATGATGACGCCCGCGACCTGTCGGTGCTTTCGGGAGAGGGCGAATTCTTCACGCTCGCCCCGGAGATGGCCGTCATCCTCTTTCCGGAAGACGCCCACATGCCAGGCATGGCGTTGGACGGGAATCCCGGCCCCGTCCGGAAAATAGTTGTAAAAATAGAAGCCCCATGAGCCTTGCCAGAGTCGAAGCCTGGGAGGCGAAGCTGCGCGAGGCGTTCGATCAGGCCGACGCGGAGCTCGAAAAGCGTCATGGCAGCCGTTTTTCCCGGAAGCCCCACCGGCCGGCGCACGGCGAGGGAAGCACGCGGGATGCCGACGGCCTGTTCGATCTGAGCGTCGGTTATACCGCCGGCTTCGGCTCAGCCCACGGCGAAGGCTACGTGTTCCGGGTGCGTCTGGCGACCTTCGAACCGGTTCCCGGGGCGGCCCGTGAGGCGATTGAGGCAGAGGCGCTCGATCTCCTGCGGGAGAGGCTGGCCGAGGCCTTCCCGGGCCGCGAACTGAGTATTCTGCGGGAAGGCGACCAGTACAAGATCATCGGAGACCTGGGCCTCGATTGATTCGTGACCGGGGGCTCTTGTTTCCACCTGAAGTCCGTTGTTAGAATGAGAGAGAGGACCCTGTCCTCTGCTGACCGGCCGAAACGGATCTTTCCTCAACTTCTGCGGTATTGCTTTGTCGGGAGGACGTCGGATGAAGACGTGTATCTTCGGCCGGGGGCGGACCCTGCCATCATGTCGCCTCGCAGCCATCGGGATTCTGATGGTTTTCCTGCTTTTCTGTCACGGCCGGGCCTGGGCTCTCAACCAGATCAACAACGGGACGTTCCTGAGTGACTGGTCGGGATGGACGATCGACAACCAGGTGCGGCGCGGGTTTCCTCTCGAAGCCTTCTCCTGGGTTGCCACGGAAGGGGCTCCGGTTGGTTCCATCTTCGGCGGCATGACCACCAACAACCGCCAGGGGGACGGCCTAGTCGAACAGAAGTTCACCACCCCGGCCGGCTTCGTCCGGGCCAGTGCCTATCTGCAGCACAAGGCCTCCACCAACAAAAAAAGCGGCAAGAACAATCGCACGACCGTGACCCTTCGTCTGGACGGCAGTGCCGCCTACCCGAACGAGACGATCATCACGACGTTCCTCAGCCTGATCCAGGATCCCACCGCCGCCTTCCAGACGATGAACTGGACGACGCCGGTCACGCTGCGCCCGGGAACCTCGTATCTCTTCCGGCTCTACTGGGATATCAAGACCAATGGCGCTCTCGGGTTCTATTTCGACAACGTCAAGCTGAATATCAGCCCGTCCGGCCTGCGGACGGACGACAACGGCACGGACGTGTTTCTGAGCTGGAATCCCAGTGTCGGTGCCGTGGCCCTGAAGGAATACCGGGTGTTCCGGGCGACCACCAGCGGCGGTCCATACACCCAGATCGCCACCACGACGGCGACCACCTATACCGATGCCGCATGGTCTCGGACAATATTTATTACTATGTTGTCCAGGATGTCGAGCTGGTCAGTGGTGATGTATCCCCCAACAGCGTCGAGGCCGTGTTTTTCAAGATCAAGGTGCGGGACGGTCCCTCGCAGGACATCGCGTATTCCTGGCTGACCGACCGGGTCGAGGCGAACTGGGACCATCCGAAAGCCTCTCTGCTGCGGTACAAGGTCGCCGTGGGCACGACTCCCGGCGGAAACGACGTCAAGGACTGGACCGATGTGGGCATGGCGAACACGGTCACGTTCACCGGGCTGAATCTTGCGAGCGGTATGACCTACTACACGACGGTCCAGTCCCAGGATGCGCTCGAGATCGACCAGTGCAAGGGCTCCAGCAACGGGTTCATGATCCGGACCGATCCCGTGTTCGTCGATACGGCCTCCTCCACGTTTTTCAACAACTCCCGGCTTCAGACGATGATCGATTTCACGACCGACCCGGGCTCCATCCGGCCGAAAACCTTTGCCAGCGGGGGCTTCTGGCCTCGCCGCGTCTCCGTGACGGTTCGGGAGCCGGGCATCACGGACCGCATCAACGCCCCCTGCCGCATCACCTTCAACATCCCGGCCGGGGCCCCGGCTGCGTTGGCCGAGATTCGCGTCGCCGACGATCAGGGAAGCAAAGTGCCGCGCGTCGTCGGCGGCACCCTGGCGAACCCGGTGGTGACCTTCCTCGTCAACATGCCCAAGAGCGATTCACGGATCTACTATGTGTATTGGGGTAATGCCGGGGCTCCGGAGCCGGCCTATGGCTTCTCGAACGGCGTCACCCAGACGGCCGCCCTCCAATATTCGCAGTACTATTCAAGAAAGCTCCTCGCAGCCGGAATCGAGTCGGTGCCGCTTGCCTTCAATTACGGGTATCGGGAGTCACCGGCCGTCATCTCGGGAGATCCCGATCCGGGAAATACGGCGCCCGAAAGTTGGGCCGAGGAGTTCGAGTATTTCAATGCGGCCGGCGGATATGCGAACAGCGCCGGCTGGCGGAACGATTGCCGCGGACAGCAGATCACGAACCTGTTCGGCGGCACCTTCTGGTTTTTCGGAACCAACACCCCGAACTGGTGGATCTGGAGTAACGACCTTCTGTACAACGCGACGGCGAACGCGAACAACTGGAGCTCCTTCGCGGGGGCTACGGCCCAGAGCTTCGCGACCTTCACGGGAAACGGCCGGTGGCAGGGCGGTCTGATCGCTCCGCTCTGGGTCGATCTCACCTACAACGACGATACCGTCATCGATACCCCCGGTGTCTTTCGCGACACGTATGCCAACCGGGAGGTGTTCACCTGGCGGAGCTCGATGAATATCGACCCGACCGACGATACCTATGTGTTTCAGACGACCCTGTACCAGACGGGGGATATCGCGCATCGGTACGATTACCTGAGCCCGAGCTCCGTGACGACGGCGAATGCCTCGGGACATCCCATTCTGAACGATATCAACGCCGTCGGCATTTCGGCGAACAATGGCACCAACTATCTGACGAACACGCCGCTCGAGCTTGGCCTGGGCCAGACGCCCTCCTCTTTTTTTCAGTGCGATCGCGCTTTCGACGGCTACTATACGGTCGGGACGATCGAAAATCCGGTGGGCGGCTGATCGAATGTCGCCGATTTCGATTCGAAGGTGTTCGACTCCCGCCTGGATACCCCCGACTGGGTCCAGTTGGAGTACGATTGCACGGGTGATGCGACCGGCCGGCTCCTGTTCTACGTCCGGACGGGAAATACCCCCCTCCCGGAGCTTGGCGGCTGGAATTCGTGGGTGAATATAGCTACTGCTACGGCTGGTGGCTTTGCGACGATCACCAGTTCCGATCTTCGATATTGTCAGTACAAGGTCATCTTCCAGCGCAATTCGAACGGCCCCATGCCCGTTCTGAACGAAGTGCGCCTCATCTGCGGCGGTCTGAGCATCGAGGCGATCACCACCGACACCCCGGACGGCGTCTGCCAGGGCCAGACCGGCATTCCCGTCGGCGTGACGCTCAAGAACACCTACATCAATCCGGTGTCGCTGACGAATGCGACCCTCAGCTTCTCGCTCGGGAGCTACACCTTCACGCTCGTGTCCCCAACGTTGCCTGTCACGATCAATCCCGGGGTGGCGACAGCTGCCACCTTCACCGTGTCGGTTGCCGATGCCTCTCCGGTCGGCATGGCGGTCATCCAGGCTCTGGCCACCGGCACATCCGGACCGAGCACCTTTTTCGATCGGGACGCCCAGATTCCGGGAAGCTGGCTGGTCCGGAAAAAGGCGACGATGGTGATCAAGGAGGTCCGGACGGTACCCACGGCGGTCAACAAGGGCCAGAACGGTATCCCCGTCTTCATCGATCTCGAGAACACCGGCGAAACACCGCTGGTGTTCAACGGGGCGAGCCTGACGTTCTCCCTGGGGTTTTACACCCAGACCCTGATATCGCCCGCGCTCGGCACCGTCATTCCCGGCCCCGGGAGTCTCACCGTCCAGATTTCGGTCAACGTTCTGTCGAACAGCCCCTCGGGCATCTCGACGATCGACGCGACCGCCTCGGGAACGAATGCGTTTTCCGGCAAGCCGGCAAATGCCGCAGGGGCGGTCGTGAAGGATGCCTGGACGATCCAGTCGCCTTCCGATCTCGTTCTCGTGTCGATCACGGCCTCGTCGACGGTTTATCGCGGCCAGACAGGGATTCCGGTGTTTCTGAACGTCCAGAACATCAAGGAAGCTCCGGCTTCCTGGACGAGTTCGACCCTGCTTCCCTATTTCACGCTTGGCACCTATGACGCCGTGTATCCCGTCACGCCATTCCCGGTCACGGTTCTGGGAGGCCAGTCTCTCACGGTTCAGTATGGCGTGGATATCTCGCCGCTTTCGGCAACGGGGACCTCCTCGGTCGATGCGCGTATCGACTGGCTCGACGGCAACATGGGCGATGCGAAATTCTATGAACGGGCCCTGCTGCCGGCCACCTGGACGATCATGGCCGAGGTCGTGAAAAGCTACAAGGACGCGGCCGGCCTGTATCCGTCGACCAGCTTCAACCGCCCCAGCGTCGGTTCGACGATGATCTATGCGAAGGGGGAAAACCTCGCTCCGTTCAAGGATTTCGTCGTCCGGTGGTATGACCCGTCCGGCACCGAGGTGGCCTCCTCGAATCCGCCGCTGACGGCCCTGGCCTCCGGCACCCTTGCCCACCAGTATGCCATCGGCCCCACGTCCCCCTTCGGCCAGTGGACGATCCGCGTCACGAACCCGCTCAACACCATCGTTTCCTGTCAGACGTCCTTCGACGTCGTGAACGGGGCGAGCCTCACGGCATCGCTTTCCCTGCCCCTGACCGTGTCCGTCGGGCAGCCGTTCCAGGCAGTCATGTCCTGTTCGAACGTCGGCGGCGCACGCATCCGGGACGCGTATCCGGGCGTGCTGGCCAGTTCCGGCACGGGGATCGCCACGCTGACGGCCGGGCCGACGCCGGATTCCCAGGATATTCTGGGGTATACATCGGCGACATTCACCTGGATGTGGCGGGCGACGAGCGCGGGCACCTTCGTTGCATCGGATGTTGCCTTCGGTGTCGACGCGAACGCGGATCTTGCCATCCGGAGCGCGACGGCGACGAGCAACGTCTGCGTGATCCAGACGCCGCCGAGCCTTTCCCTGATCTCGCTGACGGCAACCCCGACCCTGGTCTACCGGAACCAGAAGAACATCGAGGTCGAGGCGCGGGTGCGGAACTCGGGGCAGGCAACGGCCATGCTGACGACCGCCAGCCTGTCGTTCACGCTGGGCTCCTATACGCAGGCGATTGCCACGCCTTCGGTCCTGCCCGCGTCGATTCCCGGGAACAATGCCGTGGCGACGATCACGTTCATGGTGGACGTGGACTTCGATTCCCCCGAGGGCCTTGCAACGCTGACGTTCGGCATGCGGGCCTACGATGCCAACGTTCCGGCATCGGTGACGATTCTCGTGCCTGCGTCCCCAAACGACCGGTGGACGATCGGATCGATCGGTATCCAGCTCTCCCGGGAGACGGATTTCTCCACCGAACAGTATGCGTTCAACCGTGGTCAGGATGTGAAGATCCGTGCGTTCGGCCTGCCGCCGTATTCCACGGGATACAGGTTCAGGCTGTACAGCTCGACGATTCCCAACACCTCGCCGGCCCCGGCCGGATGGACCGATGTGTCGAACCGCCTGACCGCGACCTCGAAGGGATGGGTGGATTACGTCTATACGCTTCCGGCCGGAGCTGCGCTGACGCGCTGGAGTGTCGAGATCGAAACCGACCCTGACAGCAACAGTACGACGCGCGACCAGCTCCTCGCCGTGAACTATTTCGATGTCCAGACGCCCGGAAACCTGATCGCCAGCCTGACGATCTCGCCCAATCCGGTGTTCGTCGATGACACCGTGACCGTCACGCTCGTTGCCAGCAATACGACACCGTCGGGAGCGAGCGTCTCCCCGGCGACCCCTTCGGCTCTCGTCCCGACCGCGGCAAGCACGGGAGCCATGTCGTATCAGACGGGCCCCGCGCCCGCCTCTTCCACCGTGACGGCGCTGGCATCGACCACCTTCGTCTGGACCTACAAGGCGACGGACGACACGGGAACGGTCGGCAGTTACTCGCTGACGGCCCAGCTTGCCTGCTCGGTCTACGGTGTGGATGCCAACACAGGAACTCCGATCAACAGCCAGGCGGCCGTTTCCAACGGGCTGAAAATCTACCGGCGGGCCATGGCTCTTTCCCCGTCGGCATTCGACCTGGGCTCGCTTGCGCCAGGGGAGACCACTTCGACCATCCCCTTCCAGGTCGGCAACGTCGGCAACCTCGTCCTGAGCGCCGTGAAGTGGAACAAGGTCGATCTGAACGGCGTTTTCCCCCTGACGACTTCTCACGACTACGTGACGCTGGCCCCGTCTCCGATCGGAGCGATCAATCCCGACGCCAGCGCCGCCGTCTCGATTGCGATGACGGTTCCCTACAATCAGGCTTCCGGCACCTATGCCACGACGATGTCGGTGTACGAAGACATGAATGGTAACGGGAATCCCGATTCCATCGAACCGTATAAGATTTTCACCGTCACGGTGAACGTGCTGAGCCGGCCGAAAGTCTTCGTCATCGAGAATCTGATCGATCTCGGCAACTGGAGCCCCGGTCAGACGACCAATGCGAAGAGTGTGAACCTGTTCAACGGAGGAAACCAGGCGGTCACGAACGTCAAATTCGTTCAGACGATCGGAAGTGCAACCTTCCTGGCCGTTTCTCCGAATCCCGGAAATCTGACGATCGGGGAATCCCGCGTAGCAAGCGTCTCCGCCGCGATTCCTGCCGCCGCCACCCAAGGGATTTACGTCGCGACCTGGACGATGTGGGCGGATACGGATGCCGACGGGGCGATCGATGCCGGAGAAGCGAGTGACACGTTCCAGGTGCGGGTCGGTGTCGGCACCAAACAGTTCACTCTGTCCCCTCCCGTGCTTCCTGCGGGGCTCGGGACGCCTTCGACGATCATCTCCGGGCTCAAGGAGACCATCACCAATACCGGTTCGCTGTCTCTGACGAATCTCAAGGCTTCGCTTCAGGCCCTGCAGGATGGGATGGGCAACTCGATCGCCACAGACAATATCTCCATCATTCCGCCTGCTTCGGTCGTGACGACGGGTACCGCGACCGTCGCCCTGTTCGTCCCTCCCGGCATGATCATGGGCGCGTATTCGGGAGTTCAGACTCTGTACGAAGACTCGAACGGGAACGGCGTGGCCGACCCCGGCGAAGCCTCGGGAACATTCACCCTGACCGTCAGCATTCCCGCCTATCCCGCGGTTCAGGTGCTCGCTCCGACCGTGGAACTGGGCGATCTTGCCCCGGGAGCGGTTGTGACGGTTCCCTTTGCCTGCCGTAACTCGGGCAATGTCACGCTGTCCCGGCTCATGTGGACCAAGCTGCCTTTGGTATCTGCAGGCGGCAACACGATCTCGACGCCGAGCTACGATTTCCCGCCCGGAGTGCCGTTTACGGCGGCTCCCGGAGCCATCTTCACGAGGGATGTGAGGCTGATCGTGAACGTGGCTCAGCCCCCGGGGGATTATACCGGCAGCTCGGCATGGCTGTTCGATGACACCGATCTGGGGCTCGATCGTGACACCGGCGAGCCCCAATCCCCGTTCATCATCAAGTGCCGGATCGGCTCTGCGGCTTTGGACATCGAAAACCTGTCGTATGCCACGAGCGGCCCGCCCGCCACCTACTCGGCCGAAACGGCGATCAAGTTCCGCAACACCGGCTCGTTGACGATCACGAGTCTCGTGGCGACCTGTTCCGCTCTTGTCGGGCCGCAAACGATCCCCGCCTCGGCGAGCTTCATCTTTCCGGTTTCCGGTTCTTTCGTGCCGGCGCCCCTCGGCAGCATCCTGGTCGGCGGCCAGAAGTTCGGGTACTGGCGCGTGTTGGTTCCGGCCAACAGGCTTCCCGGGCTCTACACGGGCACCCTGACCGCCTGGAATGATATCAATGGCGACAAGCAGCTTCAGAGCTACGAGGCGAGCGACACTTGCGCGATCAATCTGACGGTGACCTCGAACAAGGCGATCAATGTCCTCCAGTCGAATCTCGACCTGGGGTGGACGACGGAGAACTCCGTCGTCAGCGGCACGATCGAGATCGTGAACACCGGAAACCAGGATCTGACCATGGTCAGAGCCGTCATTGCCACGCTCTCGAGCGGGATCGACGTGATTCCGGCTTCTTCGATCGTGTATCTTCCGGCCGTGCCGGGTGGATTCACGGTTGGTCAGTCGCAACTGGCGACGATCACGATCACGGTGGGCTCTCCGAAGGCGGATGGCACGTATGTCGCAACCCATCGCATCTATGACGATTACAATGGTGCCGACGGGAGTTATAACCCCGGCAATGAGGAAAACGACACCTTCACGATCACGCTGCGCATCGGCCACAAGAGCGTGTTCGAGACGGATCCGACGAATCCGCCGGTGGATTTCGGCCCGCAGGATCCGGGAGGGACGGTTGTGAAGAGCTTCACCGCCTACAACGGATCGGCGATTCCGCTGACGAAGCTGCGGTGGAAGAATCTCGTCCCGCTGACGGGGACCGGATATACCTTCCCTCTCGCGTCTCTGACCTGGTCACCCGCCGCACCTTTCGGCATTCCGGGAAGCGGGAACATCTCCTGCGCCGCAACCGTCGAACTGGCGAGTTTCGTTCCACCGGATGTGTATACGGGGGATTCGGCGGTCTGGGAGGATGAGAACGGTGACGGGGTCATCCAGGCTGCCGAGGCCACCGCGAATTTCCAGGTGAAACTGACGGTGAATCCGCGGCCTCTGATCACGCTTCTGCCCGGAATGGTCGATTTCGGCCGGATCGGCCGGGGCCAGGCCTCGGGCTGGGTCGGAATTTGCTATTACAACGCCGGCAATGTCCCGCTGAATGCCTTTTCCTGGACGTTCGCGAATGTCGGGGACGGGGCCGGACACACCATCCCCGCGGCGGTGATCGCCTTCGATCCGTTGTTCAACCCCGATCCAACGCCGGTCGGCTCCTACGGCACGACGACGGTCCGGATCGGCCCGGTCGATCCCCTGCAGGAGCTTGGAGTCTATGATCAGTCGGGGCCGCAGGTGATATCGGCCGGCGGAGGCGTGGTCTCGGATGATTGTCAGTTTCGGTGCGAGATCATCCAGGGCGGGCCGATCGGCCTCTCGAGTGGGACGGTGTATCAGGAAATCGCGACATTCACGTTCCAGCCTCCCGAGTCCCGGTATGTTCTTTCGGCGTATGTCTGCCCAGGAACCGGCTCCGCGCGGATTTCCTTCTTCGACACGACGGAGGGGGGGGCGATCGTCTTCCAGCCCTGGGTCGAGATTGATTCGGACGGCCGCGTGCAGGGCAGCACGACGGGGTCGGGGGAGTTCGGTGTCGTCGAAGCCTGGCCCGCCCAGTTCGGTGCGAACGTTTATATGTGGTATAGAATATATGTGTCGTTCGAATACTACCTCGACACGTCGACGGCGAGCAAAACCTACATCATGCTTGGCAACACGTCGCCGGTATCGCCGCCGACGGCTTCCCACGCCGTCTGGTTCGATGGGGTGCAGCTGGAAAAGCCGGATAATCAGACGCAGAAACGTCCGACGGCGTTCGCCCCCGGGAAAAAGATCGTGTCGCCCTACACCGAACTGGACCTGTCGGGGAAAAAATATTATTTCGAATGGTAACTCGAGCGGAGGATGTCACGAAGTTTCCGGCTTTCGATGAGCAAAAGAAGGCAGAGAACGCCGAGAAGCAGGAGCTTGCCGACTGGGATCGACTCAGGCTGGCCGAGCACGGATCTGTGGCGTTGGATGCTGGCGGTGTCGCCAGCTTTGATCGCACGAGCAAGGAGGATGTGGCGGACTTCGACATTCGTCGGCGAGGTGAGCAGAATGGCCTCGAGCTCTGCGTCCGAGCGCTCATCCAGGGGCTGGGCGGAAGGGGGGGCCATCTGCGGGGCAGTCCAGTTGCCCGCTTTTGCCGATGGTTCGAACGTCCGGACCTGGGCAAGAAGGCGGGTGGCTTCGCTGGCGTTGCCACTCCGTGATGCCGCGCGGGCGTTATTCATCAGCAGGAGCGTCTTCAGCGGCACCCGGGGAGCCTGTGCGTTCAGGCATCCCGGCAAGGTCGCCAGCAGGAGAACCAGGATTCCTTTTCGCAGAGGCATCGGTCTTCTCGCGGTGATATTCAGGTCATGATAGCAGAAATACGCACCATGATTGAAATATTTGATAAACAATAGAAACCTGCGTGGCCATCGAGCAAAAAGCGATCGCCTTGGTGGCGAAACACCTGGCGAAGGAATTTCCCGGCCGAGAACTTCGGATCGTTTGCGAAGGGGGTCTCTACAAGATCATTGGGGATCTTGACCTTGGAAAGCTCGAACGGCATCCCTTGATCGGGATGCCGAATAATATGTTACCAAGTATAATAAGGCGTTCCCCGGAACAGGCCGTTCTGCCGGGTCGGCGTGACGACACCCCGTTCGGGGGTCCAGGGAGTTGCCTCCTGCGCCGGTGAAAGCCCGGGAAGGGTGACGGCTTTTTCCAGTTGGATTCCGTCGAACATCACGGCCTCGCCCGTCTTCGTACTGAAAAGCCCGAGTTCCACGGTGAAGCTTCCCAGAAGCGCGCTCGAGGTCGAGGTGAAGGCGAACGAGTACCGCTGCCAGCGGTTGATGGAGATATTGATTTCTTCGGCTCGGATCCCGTTGGTGCCATACTCGTGCGTCGTGGAGGCCGTGCCGCACCATTCGGTGACCCGCAGGAGGACCCGTGAGGTCGAAGCGGGATTGGGATCGACATGGAGGGGAGCCGTGGCGAGAAGATAGCTGCTGAAGACATACGCCGTGCTCGTCGCGATTTTGTCCGGCCCCGTGATGGTCTGATACACGACTTCGGGGATGCCGGCCGGTCCCGTGACCTGAACCGGGATCTGAACGGTGGGACTGGCTTCGTTCTGGAAGAGGGCATCCCGGATCGTCATGGTTCCGACGTGGAAGCCGATCGGCGTGGCGGGGTCGATCGTGAGACTGCATGTGCCGTTGACCGTTCCGCCGATTGCCAGGGTGGGCATGCCGAACAGGACATTTGCTGCGGAAAAGGGAATGATGCCCGGGCCGACGAGATTGGTACCGACGGCGTCGAGGGCGATGGGGTATGGGCCGGTGTTCGTCAGGGTGAACCCGAAGCTCACGGTGCTTCCCTGGGCTGCGGAAATCGGGGTGAAGACGGATGGCGTGATCGTGAATTTCGTCGGGGGGACTTCCACATACACCATCAAAGGGGCGGTTGCGGCCGGGTGATCGAGGTCGATCACCGTCTGTGTCGCCGTATAATACCGGCCGGCGGGCTGCATGGACGGGATGGTGACGGACAGCGATGCATCGACCGTTTCCATCACCTGGATGTTGACGGAGGGAGGCGTCATCCTCAGGTTCGAGGCCGGAATCGTGAATGCCCCGAGGATTGGGGCTGCCGTGACCATCTGCACGTTCGTCAGGGGATTGTCACAGATGCTGGTGATGTGGAAACTCCTCGTGGCCGTCGTGTTGCGGGGCGCAACGATGATCAGGGGATTGGGGGCCGTGACCATTTCGTAGGACAGGGCGCCGCCGGAAGTGACGATCAGGGTGAGAACGAACGAGTCCTGGGGTTCGAGCGGTTCGCGGACGCCGTTGCCGTTCAGATCCTCGTAGACCCACTGTTCTCCCGAAAACGTTCCGGAGAGGGTCGTCGGCGTCGTGTGAATACTTACCGATATATCACGCGTGACGCCCGGATTCAGGGCGGGTGGGGCGACCTGGTTGGGCAGGAAGCGGATGTCGGGCGTCCCGATGGCACCAACCGGCTGCTTGTCGATCTTCAGGTTCGACAGGAAGACGGTGCCTGTATTGCGGACCGTGAATGTCTGGGTTGCCGTGTCGTTGCCCTTGGCGATGTTGCCGAAATTGATGGTGGTGGCAAGGACGTCGACGGATTTCGCGCCCACGGAGATCTTGACAGGGAGCTTCCAGAAAGATTCTCCCGCATCGAGGCCCGGGGTTCCGCCCGTTTCTTCCCAGAACGTGACCTCTCCGGAATAGTTTCCGGTCGGGGTGGTCGTCAGCGTGGTGACGGTGAAGGTGGCGACCTGGGAGGAAGGACCGGTCCAGGGAAGGGCCCAGGGAGAGGGCGGGACCTGGAGGCTGAGCTGCCCCGTGGGAATCGAGTTTCCGCCATCTTTCAGGGGGGAGAGGAGGTATTTCAGGTTGTTGATCTGCTTGTTTCCGACATTGAATGCCGTGAAGGTCTTCGCAATGGTTTCGCCCTTGTTGATGCCCCCCAGATCGAGAGGAGAGGCTTCGAACCGCAGCGCCAGCTTTTCCTTTACGAGGAGGTGAAGGGTGATGGTGTCGTATTTCTCGGGGGACGTGTAGGTCTCATCGGGAAGATCGTCCTGAAATACGCGCAACGGGCCAGAATACAAGCCCGGCCCCTGGTTTTCGGGAATGGCGACCTGGATGGAGGGAGCCCACGTGACTCCTGCCGTGAGCAGGCCGATCGGATCGGGATACGAGTAGATCTGGAAGAACGGCGTGAGTGCCGGATACGGGGCTTGGATGAGATTCGGCTTTTCGTAGAGGAGCCGGGTCAGGGTGCGCTCGCCGATATTTTTCACGCTGAAGATGACGGGAGGGGTTTTCTCGCCGGGGGCCGCTGAGCCGAGATCCAGCGGGGACGAGTCGAGGATGTCCACCCCATCCACGCCGACCTCGAGGTACCCCGTGACCGTGTCGGATGCTTCCCCGGCGTCGATGACGGTGTCGTTGTCCAGGTCGTTCCAGAGTGTCCAGCTGCCCCAGTAGGTGCCGGGTGTGGCGGCGAGCGGAATTGGATTGATCGAAAGGGTTGCGACGGTGGCCGGTGGGGTGAGATCCCAGCCGTTTCCGCCGTTTCCCGGATTGAATGCCGGTTGTGTCCCGGGGGGGGATACGGCGAATGTCGTCACCCCGTTGCTCAGTGGGCTGAGACACTTCCATTTCAAGTTTTGGCAGTCGAGATTGCCGATGTTGACGACATGTACCCCGATCTCGACGGTTTCGTTCGGCACACCTGCGCCGAAATTGGCGATCTCCTCGACGATGGCGAAGTTGCGTGAATCGAGAATGTTCGTCGATATCGTGATCGTATCCCTGGCTTCTCCTGCATCCAGGAGGCCGTTTCCGTTTCGGTCGTTGAAGATCGTCTGGACTCCCGAATACGCTGGCCCGGGGTTGCGGTCCTGATCGAACGGGATGTCGACGTAGAAGACGAAGGTGGTGAACAGGCCCGTTCCCACCGTGGGGAGCGGTGCCGGTGCGATCGTGACGTTCGTTGCATCGATCGTCCGGCCGCTGACGGTGAGGGAGGACGAAACGAACTGGAGGCGTTCCAGCGGAAGCCCGCCGGTGTTCGATAACCGCAATGCCGGAGAAAAGGTGACTTGGCCGGGGGATACATTGGGAAGCGTGACGGTCGCCGAAACGATATCCAGGGACTCGTTCGGACCCACGATGAGCGAAAGGCTGACGGCGGAAGAAGCCTCGCCGGGATCGGCAAGCGTGTCGACATCCTTGTCGTTGAGAAACGTGCCCGTTCCAACATAGGTTCCCGGGGTCTGCGCGTTGGGGATCTGCACCGAAAAGTTCACCCAGCGGGCATCTCCGGGACTCATCAGGCCGAAAATGACGGGCTGAAGGCTTGCCGAAGAACTCGGGATCGTGTTTCCCAGATACTTCAGATCCGAGATGACGAAGCGGACCTTGATCTGATCCATGTTCCCGATGTTCGTCACCATGAGGGATGCCGTGGCGGTGCGGTCGTTGGCGAGCCAGCTTCCCAGGAAAAGAGAGGTGTGGTTTGCCCGCAGCAGTTCCGTCGGGGGAACGACGACGCGCATCAGAAACTGCGCGATGGCATCTCCGATCGATGCCCCGTCTTGGTTGGTGTCCTCGAAAACGAATTGGTAGGCGGTATAGGTGCCCGGCTCCTGCATCGGTGGAATCGTGACGCGCAGCCCCCCCGTCGTGGAGTCGCCGACGGCGAGGGCGCCGATCATATCCGGTGTTCCGACGCTGCCGTCGGGCGGGATGAAGTAGGGATCCGAGGCAAGATTGTGAAACTCCCACTTCAGATGCTCGAGATCGAGATTTCCGGTGTTCGTGATGGTTACGGAACGACTCGGACTGGTTTGCCCGGGACCCACCGTTCCCATGTCGACCAACCCGGGAGTGACCTGGAGCGCCTTCTGGGAGATGCTGACCCCCGTCGAACGGGTATCCGGCACATGACAGTCCTGGCCGTCGAGAAGGGAGACGCCCGAAGCGAGAACCCCGTTTTCGACCGGCCCGTGGAGATAGAAGCGTGTGCCGGCACTTGTCATCTGAGTCGGTGTGTAAAGCGCCGTGAATGAAACCGTTTCCCCGCAGGAAAGGGTGTTCGAGGCTGGCTGGGGATTCTGGATGCAGACGCCGTTTCCCGTACAGTCGCCTCCGGGGGCTTTTTCCCAGATGTGCGGAATGATGCGGAGGCGCTCGTGGTTTTCGGACTGCCCCGTGAGATACACGTCGTCGAGCAGGAGGTGATCCATTCCCCCGGCATCCGCCTGGAGTCGGAAACGGATCCGGACATTCGAATTGCCCAACAGATCTTCGGGAAGAGCGATGAGCAGGTCTTTCCAGATGCCTATTCCCAGCTGGGCCGTCTCCGTGAACAGACTCGTCCAGGTGACGCCGTCGGGGGAGGTCTCCACGACGAAAACCGGGGCACCTGCGAAGACCGTGGAATACCTCGCGTGGAGGGAAACGCCGGTCATGTCGCGGAGATTGACCACCCGCGTGAGGGTTTCGGCTCCGGCAGCATTGTAGGAGAGATGGACGAACTGGCTGGGGGGATTCGCCGCGTAGGCTGCCGCCGTGTCGAGGATTTCGGTGCCCGGTCCTGCCGTCGTCCAGGCGGACGAGAAGATGCCGGCTTCGAACAGGTCGCCGAACACCGAGGAGGTGACGGACAAGGCGGCGGTCATGGGGGTTCCGAGACTGCTCGTTGCCGGCGAAAGCTCGAAGGAGGGCATCGGAAAAGGTTTTTCCAAGATTCGGGCCGACCCCGTCGCAAGGTGGGTGGCCCCGTTCCTGACCTGAATCGTGCCGAGGCCATACCGGAACGCCGCCGTCGGTGTATAGGTCTGGGTGAGGCTCCCGCCGGCGTTGGTCGAGACCGGCAAGGAGGCGATGGGGGCCGCGTCGGGGGGGAACGCATCATACCAGCACAAGGAAAGCGTTTGGAGAGAGGGGAAGCCTGTTCCCAAGACCGTGATCGGCTGGCCCCGTGCGAATCGGCTACAGGGAATCGTGGCCGCACCATCGGAAAACGTCTGCAGAGACGAGGTCGACACCGTCCACTGGTCGTTCAGCGTGGCTCCGACGATACTCTGGACGCCGGTCGCGACGACGCTCGTCGCCGTTGCGGCGGCATCGATCGTCGTCAGCCCGGCTGCGGCGGCAACCGAAACGTCCACGCTCAGGGTTGCGATCAAGGTCGTGACCGGAATCGTTTCTTCCCCCAAGCCGATCGCGTTCGGCGCATTCATGAACAGCCGGATGTCGTCGAAACACAGGCGATTGTTGTTGGTCGACCAACCGTACCAGAAGTTGGCCTCGAACTGGATCTGCCATCCGGGGCCGGTCTGATACCCCGACAAATCGTAGGTTTCCTCGTGCCAAAGGTCATCGTTGGGGCCGTTGGCCGGGTAAAAAATCAACTCGTTCCAGGCGGCTCCGTCATACAGTTTGACTCGCCCCCAGTCATAATTCGTTCCCGCGGTCGTTCCCGTGCAGCCATTGTCGAAATATCGATGATAGGTGAGTTGAAGGTGGTGATATCCGCTCGTGTCGATCGACCGGGCGGCTTGGGCGAACTTGTTCAGGTTGAAGGTGTTCCCGAAGTCCAGACCGCGGAAACAGAGAGACTGTGCTGCGAGAAGCGGCGACGAATCCGGACCGAGTTGAAGGGGAGAGGTATCGTTATTGTTTCTGGAGATATAAATGCCATTGACGCCGGCATCGTTCGTCGCCCAGCCGGGGAAATTGGGTTGACTGATGTCTGCGAGCAGGGAGAAGCCGTTTCCGTAGACCGAGCCTTCCCAATCCTCCCAGAAAATGTAGCAATTCTTCCGGTTCGCGGCGAGATCGGCACTCGTAGCGGCGGTGTTCCCATAGTAGACGTAATATCCTTCGTCGCGGCCATACGGCAAAATCTCGTTCCGGATCTTGAAGATAGATTTATTCGAGCTGATATAATGCCGATCGAGTTGCACCCAGCCCGTTCCTTCGATCCACTGCATCAAGCGCCAATCGTCGAGATCGCCTTGCAGTTTCCCGGCGGCGATCAGATCGTTCGTCTTGATGGTGATCTGGGACGACGAGTTGGGGGGATACCGCTGGTCATCGGCCGTGATGCGGAGACGCTGCCGATACTTGTAGGCGGTGTTCCACCAGGGGGGGGAACCGGTGCCCGACAGATGCGCGGGAATGGTTGGGGAGACGATGACGGCCGTGTAGTCGGGAGATCGGTCGGTCGCTCCCTGCCTGGCCGTGAAGCTCAGAGAGGCGATGTTCAGGTCCGCCGATCCGGTGTTCGAAAGAGTCACCGATACCGGCACGCCGGTCTGGCCTCGGGTGACGGTCGTCTCATCCGCCGCGACTTGGCTGATCGACATCTGTTCCGTGAGTATCCGGCAGATGTTCGAGCCTCCCGAGGCGGATTCGACCTGAAGGGAGCTGCCCTCGACGGTTCCGAGGGCATTGCCCCGGAATGCCAGGTTGCCGGGGGCTCCAGCCGTCATCGTCCAGGTGAACTCGCCGGTTGCGCCGCCGGTGATCGTCAACGCCATGGGGGAGGGTCCCGTGAAGGCGGTGAAGCCGCCCCCGCCGTCGGCCGTCGGGGCGGTCGGGGTGACGCCGATCGCGGGAGTCTGACCGGTGTTCTTCACGCGCTCCGTCAACGTGATCTGCTGACCCTGGATGGCATACTCCGGCAGGATAAGCTCGCTCAGCAGTTGGGGCTTCGTGTTGAGATGGAAGCCGGTTTCCGCGTAGGAAACCGTGCCGGCGGCGTTCGTGACGATGAGACGCCATTGGCCGCTTCCATCCGTGGGCGACATCGTGCGTTGGTCGAACAGGACACCGGAGGACTGCGGCGTCACCGTCGTCGTCGTCACGAGATTTCCCGAGGGGTTGTACCAGGCGACCCGGTAGTACACGCCGGCGGTGTACCCCGAACCTCTGACATACACCGTTTCACCCGCGTTGAAAGCGGTCTTGGGCATCATGTAGAAGGGGTTTCCATAGGCTGTGATATCTTGTCCGGCGATCTCCCAGACGAGGGGAACGGCGGCCGAGTCATCGCTGATCGGCTGGCCGCTGTTGATCTCGACGCCCTCGGCCAGCCCGTCGATCTGATCCGGTCCCGAAACGGCTGCGGGAGAGACCGAAATGTCGAAGAACGCCTTGATCGTCGGTGCCAGGGGAACCTGCTCCTCGATGCCGAGGAGGGGATTGTCCGGCTCATGGTCGGCGATCTGGCGGATGCGGATATCGTCGAGACCCCAACCGTATCCAAACACCAGTTGGTCCACCCGAAGACAATACTCGAGATAGATTCGTTCGCCGACCAGGGCGGAAAGCCCATAGCTTTGGGGCTGCCACGTGTAATGTTCGTTCAGATATTGATCTTCGAAGCGGAGAAGCGCGGTTGCCGGCGCTGGTGCGATTCCTGCCGCCGCTACGGGAGCGCGATAGGCGCGGAGGGTGCCGTAATCGTAGGGAGCTCCCGGGTCTTCGATGTCGAAAACATCGTAGAACGTGAGGGTGGGATTCAGTTTGCCGGCCAGATCGATGGAGGGTGAGCGAAGCCACATCACTTCGGCAGCAGGTACTTGTCCCGTATACTGGGTCGTGAGGCCGGTGGCGGCGATTCTCGTGCCGCTGTAGGCGGACAAGGGGGTGATCTGGCCCGCCGGGCCGGGAATGCCGATGGCCCATGCCGTCGTATAGGCGGCGATTTTGCCGATGGTCCAGTTGAGAGGGGCCGGTCGGTTGCCGCTTTCGAAGTCGTCGTCGAAGATGAAGACGGCGTTGGGATCATCAGGTGGGTTCATCGCATCAGCCATGCCGGCTCCATAGTAGATGGCATATTTTTTGTCCGCCGCGGGAGCGGGTGCGAGGGGCGTTTGGAGCCGGAACCAGATCGTCGTCTGGGGAGATTGCCAGGAGCTTTGCCGCGTATCGAGATAGCGGGGGATTTCGTAGAAGTTCACCCCGTCGTCGTAGATGATGCGGATGTCATCGCCGGAGGGAAGGGATTTTCCGGCATCGACGAGAGCGGCATGATCGAACGTGAGGCGTATCTCGTAGGTGGCCGGAAGCGTCAGTTGCGATTGGTTGGTGATCGACATCATTCTTCGAAACGGCCATTTTTTGTTCCACCAAGAGCTGCGGGTGAAATTTTGCGGCAGCTGCGGGGATTTGAGCACCCAATCGAGATAGTTCGTCGGTGTATCGGGAACGAGGTCGACGGCATTCAGCCAGGCACTGGCCTCACCCGAACGGCTGACATCCATGATCGCCTGATTGCCGATGCTGCCCCGGGAGATGGTCGAGGGGCCGATGATCGAAGTGATGACCAGTTCCGAAGGCTGCTGGACCGTCCAGGTATGGATGACGTCGGCCGATGGGTCGCTGCCGCCCGACGTCGTGACCGTGCCATCGACCGTACAGACCCCAGAGGTGGAAAGCGGATTGACGGACACGGTGAAAACACAGGCGAGATGCGAGCCTGCTCCGATGCTTGTCGGAAGGGCTGGGCTGTTGTGGGCCACTTCGTAGCTGCCGAGCGTGAAGGTGAGGTTGGCCGCCGTGAGGGTCACGGCGGATGCCGTATCCAGATTTTCGACATCCATCGTGACCTGGATTCCCGTTTGCCCCTTGGACACGGTTGCTCTGGAACAGGTGATGCTATTGATGCGCACGGCTCCATTGGCGGGAAGGGGTGCGCAAAGGAGCAGAACCAGGAGGGCGAGAAGAAAAACGGGAATGCTTCGTGGACGAGGATCATGATGACGGTTCATGGTACGACTCCTGCCGTGTGTCCAAGCCGGCGTGTCAGGCGCTGCCAGGTATCGAACGCGGATGTGTCCAACGGCTTTCGCTTCAGGTGGGTCCGGAGAAGGGACACGGCCGAGGCTGGCTCGTTCGATTGTTCGAAGAAGGTGATGAGGCGCATGGCATGACGATCGAAAAACATCGGATCGGCCGAGGCTGCATTCGTGAAAAGGTTCCAGACATCGGATGGCGAGCTGGCAGCCATCGCTGCCAGAATGTCCGATTCGGCAGCTCGGCGTGCCGTTGCGGTCGGGAGGGTGGAGAGGAGATAGGCGAACCTCGGATCGTCGGGGCATAACGCCCTGGCCCGCAGAAGCAGAGGCTCGGCCGTGCCGATGTTCCCTGCGTCGATCAGGTGTGCCGCTTCGATGAACAGGGCTTCGGCCATCTTCGCTTCATGGAGGTGGGGGGAAGAACGGGGAACGACGGTGGCAGATGGCGTGGATGGAGGTCGAGGTCGGATCTGGAATGGCGAGGGAAGCGGAGGGGGATTCGTCCGGAAGAGAGGAATGAGAAACTTGGCGAAGAGACAGCAGCCCAGGAGGAAGAGGAGCACCACGATGATCGTGTCCAGGATGCGGGCATATCGTTGCATATCCTTGGTCGGGTCAGAGGGATGCCCTGTCGAGTTCATTTGCTGACCAATAGCAGAGCATGTCCGCCCTGTCCGAAAATCGATCCGAAGCGGTTTGCCAGGTTGGGGGCGGCGTTGTCGCCCGTCGTTTTTCCATTCCATTGGTTGGACGTGACGAGAGCGATACCGCAGGTGAGGCCATCCGCCCGCCATCGTGTCTGTGACAGATCCTGGACTTCGAAGCTGCCACTCGCGACCAGATTTCGCGTCGGGTACCAGAAAATCATTCCGGGTTGGGAGCCCCATCGGAAGGCGGGAACGAGAGGATCGCTCTGGACCAGGGGGAGATAGCCGCTTGCAACGAGGGAGCTGAGATAGACGTCGAACGCCAACGTGCGGAGATCCTGGCGATGGTCGGGGATCGACCAGATCTGCTGGTAGAGAGACTGGAGATGAGGGCTGCCTGCGGCTGCGTCGAGCAGCATCGCCTGGCGCATGGCTTCGAGTCGCCCGGCCAGCTCGACTTCACGCTCGCGCTGTACGGTCGTGGCGTAGCTGGGAATCAACTGAATGGAAATGACCCCGGCGATCATGATCGATACCAGAAGCAGGAGCAGGACCGAGCCCGTGGTGATACGGCGAAGATGCATGCGATCCCTCTTCTCCGGCATCGGGACGGGGCGGGAGAGTCCACCGGCACGATGCCGTCATTCTGTCATGCAAAGTATAACATTTCCTCGAATGATATGAAAAGTATGTATTTTAATAATAAAGCCCCCGATCCGTCAGGATCGGGGGCTTTTTATCGAAGGGACTATCTGAGTGGCTTGGCTTCGGCGTCGAGAACGAGAATCTCGCCGAGGTTGAGTTCGCGGATGCCGGGCTCGATCTTGGCGCGGTCGCCGATCAGCAGGAGCGTTGCAGGGCCCTTGCCGGCGTAGGTTGCGGCGGCGGCGTTCACCTCGGCGAGGCCGAGGGTTTTCGTTTTCTCGAACTCGGTGACGAACTCGGTATACGGCAGGCCGAGCGCCCACAGTTCACCGATACGGTCGGCGACCTTTCCCATCGTGTCGAACCGCTGGGCATAGCCGCGCAGGCGCGTTTCCCGGGCACTCTGGAGCTCGGCTTCGGTGATCGGCTTTTTGCCGCCGAGGTTTTCGAGCTCCTTCACGAACTCGACGACCGACTCCTTCGTCTTGTTGCCCTGCACCGAGGCCGAGGCGAACCAGCTTCCCGCCTCTCGGGACGAGGCCAGGGCCGACCGGGCCCCGTACGTGTAGCCCTTGTCCTCGCGAAGATTCAGGTTGAGCCGGGTGCCGAACCCGCCGCTGCCCCAGACGGCATCGGCGAGCATCAGCGGGTAGTAGGCGGGATCCGCACGCTTGATGCCGGGGAGCAACTGGAGGACGACGGTCTGCACCGCGCCGGGCTTGTCGATCAGGTAGACGGTGCCGGTTTTGGCGGGCTTGGGAGCCGGGAGCTCGAGGGCGGGGGCCGTTCCGGCACTCCAGGAGCCGAAAGCCTCCTGGGCCAGCTTCGTCGCCTCGTCGAGGGTGATGTCGCCCACGAAGCTCAGTGCGGCATTTCCCGGCATGAACCGGTCCGCGTGCATCTTGACCAGGTCTTCCCGGCTCAGAGATTCGACCGTGGAGGCGAAGCCGTTCGACGGCCAGCCGTACGGATGGTCGGCGCCGAAGGCGAGCACCGACCGGAGGCGACCGGCGAGGCTGCGCGGATCGTTTTCCTCCTGGGACATCCCGTCGAGCATCCGCTTACGCTCGCGCTCGAACTCCTCGGCCGGAAACACCGGATTCAGGGCCACATCGGCCATGATCGCCAGGGCCGGGGCGATATTGCGCTTCAACACCTCGAACGCGAGGCCGGCGGATTCGCGGCCGGCCGAAGAGCCGAGCGAGGTGCCGAGCTGGAACATCGCCTGCTCGATCTCGAGTGCCTTGCGGGTCTTGGTGCCCATCTCGATCGTGGCCATCGTCAACTGGGCGCAGCCGGCCTTGCCGGGCTGGTCGAACAGGCTGCCGGCCCGGACGGTCAGGCTGACGGCGACTTTGGGAAGCTCGGGCCGTTCCACGACCAGAATCTCGAGGCCGTTGGCGAGCTTGCCGGTCTTGACGGCGGGCGGGGCGAAATCACGGTCCTGGCCGAGTTCGGGGGCTTTGTCCCGGGTGACGGCGATCTGCTCGACCTCTCCCGGTTTCTCGGGCCGGAAGCGCATTTTCACCCGCTTCGTGTTGTCGATCCAGCGTGCCACCGCAGCCCGCACATCCTCGCCCGTCAAGCGGGTGAACCGCTCGAAATCCGCGGCGAACTTTTCGGGGCTGCCGAGGTAGGTGTTGTATTTGTTCAGCATGTCGGCCTTGCCGCCGAAGCCGCCGATCGCCTCCAGCGACGAGACGAAGCCGAACTCGATCTTGTTCTTCACCCGCTCCAGCTCCTCGGCGGTCGGGCCCTCCTTCGCCAGGCGTGCGATCTCGGCATCGATGATGCTCTCGACTTCCTCCACCCGGGCGTCGGGCCGGAGGGTCGCCTCGATGCAGAAGTTGCCGGCGATCTCCATGCTGTCCTGGTAGGCGCCGACGCCGGTGCACAACTGCCGGTCATACACCAGGGCCTTGTTCAGGCGCGAGGATAGGCCGTCGGACAGCACCGCCGCCGCGATGTCCAGCTCTGCGTCCTGCGACCCGAAATATGCCGGCGAGTGCCAGCAGAGATAGATCTTCGTCTGGGGAACGCGGTCGGCGACTTCGACGATCCGCTCGGCGCTCAGCTCCGGAATCCACTGCTTCGGCCGGGCAAGGGCCGGACCCGAGGGAATGGTTCCGAAATACTTCGCCACGAGCTTCTTCGCCTCGGCCGGATCGAAGTCGCCGGTGATCGTGAGCGACATATTGTTCGGAGTATAATATGTCTTGAAAAACTCCTTCACGTCATCCAGCGTGGCGGCCGTCAGGTCTTCCTGGCTGCCGATGACGGGCCAGGAGTAGGGGTGGTCGGGCGGATACATGTACGTGGCGAACAGTTCGCCGGCCCGGCCGTAGGGAGCGTTCTCATAGCTCTGACGACGTTCGTTCTTCACGACGTCGCGCTGGTTGTTCAGCTTCGCCTCGTCGAGGTCGTCGATGAGGGTGGCCATGCGGTCGGACTCGAGCCACAGCAGATACTCGAGATGGCCCGCCGGGACCGTGGCGAAGTAATTGGTGCGGTCGTTGCCCGTGGTGCCGTTGACGCCCCCCTCGCGCAGGTTGGCGCCGGCCCGTTCGACCCAGGTGAAATACTCGCCCTTCGCGTTCTTCGAGCCCTGAAACATCAGATGCTCGAACAGATGGGCGAAGCCGGTGCGGCCCCGTTTCTCGTTCTTCGAACCCACGTGATACCACTGGTTCACATGCACGACGGGAAGTTTCTTGTCGACATGCAGAATCACCTGCAGGCCGTTGGGAAGCACATACTTCTCGAACTCCAGCTTGGGAAGGACGGGCCTGGCCTGCTCCTCCGCCGCGATCAGGGGTGCCGCCGCGACGAGAGCCAGAACGAGCACCAGCCCGGCAAACAGGCGAAAACGGGGCGATCGATTCACGCGAAAATCTCCTTTCCGATGGCCGGCCTCTCTTCGCGCCGGCTTCATGGTTCTCCGCCTTATGTACCACCCGGGACTCGATCATGGCAAGATGCCCTCGAACGCGGAAACTCCGCGGTATACACGAGAGGCATGCCCGGTGTACAATCCGGTCATACGCAGCGACGGGGAAACGGATGGACGTGACAAAGCGGGAAGAACTGCTGGAAGTGCTGGACGAACTGCTCCGGCAGAACTCCGTCTGGCGCGAGGAGGAGCTTCTCGACCGGCTCCGGGAAGGGGGCCATGACGTTTTCGGCGGCTGGCATTCCGCCGATCCCGTGCGGCTCTTCCGGGCCCATTTCACGCTGTTCCACCTGCTGTATCTGCTCCGGGAGCGGCTTCGCGGCTCGGGGGAGGCGGATCTCGAGATCCACTGCCTCCGCATCGCCCGTAGAGCGTTGAAACGGCACGAAGGCCTCGTTCCAGAGCTCCATGATCCGCTGCGCGCGTATTACCTCGATCTGAAACAGCTCGAGGAGACGGACCGGGTCGCCGTCGAAACCCTCCTCGACGCGTTCTGGGGCGCCTACCACCGACGCAGCAGCCGGCTGGACGCGCTGGCCGTTCTTGGTCTCGAAAAAAACGCTTCGGATGCCGATATCCGTCGTGCCTGGCGGCGGCTTGCCCTGCGGCACCACCCCGACCGCGGGGGGGATCCGGCCACCTTCCGGCGTATGGCCGAAGCCGTGACGATTCTCAAAGAACACCCTCTTGCAAACTGACTAATATAGAACGAGCCGGTCTGGCCTGCTCGTGAATGGAAGAACGAGATGAAGCATTCGATTCGCAGTATGATCGCCCTGGGATGTGTTGCGGCTGCAGGGGTGTACCTTCTGGTCACCTGTCCGTCGGTCGCGTTCGAGGTTCGGGCTTCCAGCCCGGCCGCGGAATCGGGAGGTGCCAGCATGACGGACCGTATCGTGAAGACCGACGAGGAGTGGCAGAAGATCCTGACGCCCGACCAGTTCCACATCACGCGGGAGAAAGGCACCGAAGTGCCGTTCTCGGGCGAATACGTGAAACTGAACGATAATGGTGTCTATACCTGTGTCTGCTGCGGCGCTGACCTGTTTTCGTCCGGTGACAAGTTCGACACCGAGTGTGGCTGGCCCAGCTTCTCCGCGCCGATCGCCGCCGGCCGCCTCACGACCGAGGCCGACCACAGCTTCGGCATGTCGCGCCTCGAAGTGCGGTGCGCCCGGTGCGATGCCCACCTGGGCCACGTGTTCCGTGACGGCCCCAAGCCGACCGGCCTCCGGTTCTGCATCAACTCCCTGGCCCTCAAATTCGTGAAAACCGGCAGCTCCCGCTGATCTCAAAGGCGCAAACGCCCACCCGGTTATCCGCCGGACTCGCCACGGAGTTCCAAAGAACGTTTCACCACAGAGGCGCAGAGAATGAGAACCAATTTCTCTGTGCCTGGTATGTGTTTTTCGTCACAAGAACCGATCCGCAGATGACACAGATGGCGCAGATGAAATCCTCTCTGGCTTTTCATCTGCGTTCATCGGCCCTCCATCTGCGGATTCGTTTCCCCTTCTCTCGTGTTATCGCTAGAGACCCCAACGCCACATTTGCAGGGGCGCATCAGGGTGCGCCCGGCAGAACGGGCTTTCAGTGGGCGGCCGAGAAGCCGAAATACCAGGTCGGGGTGCGGTTGAGACTGCGGGCGGAAAGTTCAGCGGAAAAACGGCTGTACTGCAGCCTGCAGCCGGCGTTGACCGAGTAGTGGTCGTCCCCGTAGTAGAGGAAATCCTCGTCGTCGAACATCTGGGTCTCGCCGAACAGGGTCAGCCCCGTCCGGAATCGGCGCATCGCTCCGACCGTTCCGATCACCACCCGCTTGAGCGGAACGCGGATCTGTCGGCCGTCGGGATACACGGCGGTGTATTCCTGGCTGAACGCCTCTTTGAGCTGGAGATATCCGCGCAGGTTTCTGGCCAGCTCGTCCGAAACCGTGACGTAGACGTGGCGCAGATGCTCGAGCTGGGAAAGATCGATCCGGCCCATGTCCCCGGCCGTGAGCTGGGTGTAGGAGCCGCCGAACGCCAGGCTCTTCTCGGGAACCTCGATGTGAACTCCGCCGGCCGTGATCCCCGCATCCCCGTCGATGCCGACCGTGGTCGGGCTTGTGTCACGGCTCGATGCCAGGTGCGTTGCGATGAACAGCACATGGGGATGGAGGCGTGCGGCTGCCGAAATCCAGGTTTCATGCTTGGTTTCACGGATGGTTCGGCCGCGGATGCTGACGTCGCCTTCCGCGATACCGTGGCGGACGCTTCCCGTGATCAGCCGGGTGGCCGTTCCGACAGGAACTGCCATCGTCAGCAGGCCGGGCCGTCCGTCGAGACTGACCGGGCCGCTCGGGGCTGCTTGCGCGGGAAAAGCGGACAGGAACAGCAGCACGAACCCGAGAAGCGCGATTCCCGGGAATCTGGTCGCGATGCGGCTGTTCAGAAATTCTCCTGCTCGTAGTTTGTGACGAAGGTCGTCTGGCCCGCCACGACGTCGACGATGAAATAGAATTTCCGCACCCCCGGCGGGATGGTGAGGATTTTATAGTCTTCGCCATATTCCGGGGCCGTGTTGCCGCCTTCGCCCACGACGATGAGATACTTGCGGTTGGAAGTGGTCGGATTCAGGTGGGTGAACTTGAAGATCCCGCTCTCGTTCGACGAGGTGAGCGGCGAATCCGCGCCGGTTACGGTCGTCTTGATCGGCGTGTAGGGGCTCACGAGCGTCCACAGGAGATTGGTGGCGCTCTCGGAGTAGATCTGGTAGACGGCAACAGGAAGGCCGCTTTCGGGCGGAATGGACGGCACATACCGGCCGACGATCGAGCCCTGGCCCGCGCCCTGCGTGTAGATCATGAAGTAATCTAGGCTGGGCGGAGAGGTGGTGCCGTCGGCGTTCACCGTCAGGGCGACGTCGAGCTGGTTGAACCCCTCCTTGGTGAAGGTCAACTGGTACCGGCCGGGCGCGATATTGCCGAGCGAATAATATCCGTACCGGTCGGTGATCGTGCTCGCGTAGCCTTTCAGGATGACCGTGACGAACTCGAGCGGGCCGGCCGTGTAGGCGTCGCGAATGGTTCCCGAAGCCCAGATCAGGTCGTTTTCGGAAGGCAGCCGCGTCAGGAACAGCTCCGGCGTGGCCGGCGAGATCGAGCCGTCCTGGAAGATCTGGACCACGGCGGTCGCGTTGTAGAAACCGTCGCCCTGGGCCGTCAGATACATCAGGCCGGCCGGCAGGTTCAGAAACGAGAACTTCCCCTCGGCCGTGGAGAGGGTCCAGGCGACGGAGGTGGAATCCTGGTCGAGCAGATCGATGCGGATGCCGCCGAGCGGCTCTTTCGTCGAGTCGAGCTTGACCAGCCCCTGCATCGAGAAGCTGCTTGGCGAGAGGGAAATGACGATCGCGGCCGGGGAGACCGTGCCGTCCGGCTTGATCTCGACCTGGACGCGTGCTTTTTCGAAACTGCCCGGTTTCTGCGCGACGATGGTGTACAGACCGGATTTCAGGCCTGCAAAGGTGAAGGCGCCGTTGCTGGTCGTCGTCGTGGTGAAGCTGGCGAGCCCCTCGATCGCGACATCGACGCCGTCGATCGCCTCTTCGTAATATCCCATCGAGGAGTCCCCGGCCGAGCCCTTGTTCACGACGTATCCCCGGATCGTGTATGTTTTGCGGGTGATGAACACGTCGAGAGGCGGTTGCAGGGCGCCGGAGGAGGCGAGTGTGAAGGCGTAGGAGAAGTCCTCGTAATCGCTTGCCGAGAGCGAGATCGTGTGGATGCCCGATGGGACCGCCGTCAGGTAGAACCGGCCGTTCGACAGGGTTTTCACATTGTGACCGGCGCTCGTCGTTACCGTGACGTTGGGAACGCCCGCCGCCGTGACCGAATCGTAGACCGAGCCGCTGAGATCGAAGGCGCCGGTCGTGTCGGACGGGGTCACCGTCGTCGTGGGGGTCGCGATCGTCGCCGAACCCGAGCCGACGGTCGCAGTTCCCGAGCCGATGCCTGTCGCCGTCGGCCCGGGCGGTTCGACATACGACACGGGAACGAGCGGGCTGCGCTCACTGCAGCCTGTTGCCAGGATGGCAAGAGCGGCGATCGACAACAGAACCGCCAGAGCGGTCACCAGGTCGATTGGCCGTGAAGTTCCCGTGCGCACGTCACACTCCCCCAGATATAGAGAATCAGATACCTCTATCGGCACATGGGAAGCATCTCTTGAGCCGCATCGGCGTCAAGGCTGCCTGAGACTGTGCCATCCTGCCGCCGAGGGCTCCCTCTTCGCATCGTGCGCGTCGGGACTTGACGATATGAGCGCATGACGTTATATTAACGTTAGGCGTTATGCCGCGAGGCGCAGGAATGATTCTGAGTTTTTGTTCGAAAGACACGGAAACCCTTTTCCACCGGGGACGATCGAAACGCATCCCGTCGGCCATTCAGCGTGTCGCCTTGAGAAAACTCTTGCAGATCCATGCCGCCGTGAGCCTCGACAACCTGAAGATTCCGCCCGGGAACCATCTCGAAGAACTGAAAGGATCCCGGAAGGGGCAACATAGCATACGCATCAATGATCAGTGGAGGATCTGCTTCCGATGGAGCAATGGAAATGCCCGGGATGTCGAAATCATCGACTACCATTGAGGGACAGGGAGACGAGGTGCAAGATGAAGAAACATGAAAGAAAACTCCTGCCGGTTCATCCCGGGGAAATCCTTCTCGAGGATTTTCTGAAACCGCTGCAAATCAGCCAGTATCGGCTTGCCGTGCGCATCGGCGTTCCTCCCCGGAGAATCAACGAGATCGTTCTGGGGAAGCGGGCTGTCACGGCCGACACCGCTCTGCGCCTCGGCCGATTTTTCGGCATGGAGGCGCAATACTGGCTCAATCTCCAGTCATGGTATGACCTCGAGGTGGCGCAAGATTCCGTACTTTACGAAACCCTCGATGGGATCGTCCCCTGGAAGAGCGTCGCCTGATGGGAGGCTGAGTTCGTTCACCCCTCCCTTTTTCGATTTCCCTCTCGAGGCATTGTCCGCATCGAAAGAGAAATGCGGGAACGCTGCTCGTCGACTTCGAGGACGGTGACGGAGACTTTCTGTTGCACCTTCACGACCTCGGACGGTTCGCGAACGAACCGGTCGGCGAGTTCACTGACATGCACCAGGCCGTCCTGGTGGACGCCGATGTCGACGAAGGCCCCGAACCGGGTCACGTTCGTCACGATGCCGGGCAGCTTCATGCCGGGTCGCAGGTCCGAGATCCGGTGGATGCCTTCGGCGAAGGAAAACGCCTCGAAGCCGGCGCGAGGGTCACGGCCGGGTTTCTCGAGCTCGCCGAGAATGTCGCGCAGGGTCGGCAGGCCAACATCCTCTGATATATATTTATTGATGTCTATCTCTGCCCGGAGGTCGCGGCGGGCGAGAAGGTCGGATACGGCGCAACCGAGATCTGAGGCCATCTTTTTCACGAGCGCATACCGCTCGGGGTGGACGGCGCTGGCGTCGAGCGGGTTGTCGCTCTGGCGCACGCGCAGGAAGCCGGCGCACTGCTCGAACGCTTTGGGGCCGAGCCGCGCCACCTTCTTCAGATCGGCCCGGCTCCGGAACGGCCCGTTCTCGGTGCGCCAGGCGACGATGTTCGAGGCGAGCTGCGCGCCCACGCCCGCGACGTAGGTCAGCAGTGGGGCGCTGGCCGTGTTCACTTCGACGCCGACGGCGTTCACGCAGCTCATGACGACGTCGTCGAGACCCCGCTTGAGTTTCTTCTGATCGACGTCGTGCTGATACTGGCCGACGCCGATCGATTTGGGATCGATCTTGACCAGCTCGGCGAGCGGATCCATCAGCCGGCGGCCGATCGAGATCGAACCGCGTACCGTCACGTCCTGGTCGGGGAACTCGGCGCGGGCCACGTCCGAGGCCGAATACACCGAGGCGCCGCTCTCGTTCACGAGCACGACGGGAATCTGCTTCAGATCCGGCAGGCTTCGGACGAACGATTCGGTTTCGCGGCTTCCGGTGCCGTTCCCGATGGCGACGGCCTCGATCGAGAAGGTTCGGCACAGCTCCCGGAGCGTGATGGCCGCTTCCTCGCGCTGCCGGTCGCTGCCGGTGACATAGATGACGGTATGGTGGCGCAGGGCGCCCTGCCGGTCGAGGCAGACGAGCTTGCAGCCGGTGCGCAGGCCGGGATCGAGGGCGAGCACGTTCTTCTGGCCGAGCGGGGCTGCCATCAGCAGCTCGCGCAGATTCGAGGCGAACACGGCGATCGCCTCGTCGTCGGCCCGCGTCTTCAGGCCTGCGCGCAGCTCCGTCTCGAGGGAAGGGGCGAGCAGCCGCTCATACCCGTCTTCGAGGGCGAGGCGCACCTGCTCCGTTGCCCTGCCCGTGTTCTTCAGGAACCGGCGGCCGAGGATGCCAAGCGCCTTGTCGGCCGGGGGGCGGATCGTGACCCGCAGGATGCCTTCGTTCTCCCCGCGGAAGATCGCGAGGAGGCGATGGCCGGCGGCTTTGGCGGCGGGCTCGCGCCAGGAGAACCAGTCGCGGAACTTCGCGCCCTCCTCCTCCTTGCCTTTCGCGACGGCCGTTTCGATGAGGGCGAATGCCTCGAAATAGGCGCGCACCGCCTGGCGGGCCTCGGCGTGCTCGCTGACGAACTCGGCGATGATGTCGCGGGCCCCTTCGAGGGCCTCCTCCGGGCTCTTCACGCCCTTTTCCGCATCGATGTAGGCTTCCGCCGCCCGGAGCGGGTCGAACGCGGGCTCCTGGAGGAGCAGGTGGTTCGACAGCGGCTCGAGGCCCCGTTCCCGGGCCATCTGGGCGCGGGTGCGCCGCTTCGGGCGGTAGGGGAGATACAGGTCTTCCAGCGCCGTCAGCGTGGATGCGCCGCGGACCGAGGATTCGAGCTCCGGGGTGAGCAGTTGCCGCTCGGACAGCGAGCCGAGAATCGCCTCGCGCCGCTTGTCCAGCTCGCCGAGCTGTTCCAGACGGTCGCGGATCGTCTGAAGGGCGACTTCGTCGAGGCTTCCCGTTTTCTCCTTGCGGTACCGTGCGATGAACGGCACGGTCGCACCTTCCTCGAACAACGAGGCGGCAGCCTCGACCTGGGCCGGGCGCAGTTGGAGCTCGGTGGAGATGAGACGGCAGTGGGATGAGACGATGGCGACAGTCATGGTTTGATCCTCCGGCTCAGCGTCCGGCCGATGCGGCGGAGCGGAGCAGGCTTCGGAAGGCCCAGAGGCCGGCGATGGTCGTGAGGACGTTCGTGAACAGAACGCCGGGAACGACCGCGAAGGTGAGCAGGATGACGGGGCCGGACGGTCGCCCCTGCTTTCTGAAGACGAAGATCATCGTGAAAAAGAAGAGAAAGAGCGGCAGGGAGGCGATCTCCTGTGCGCCAAACAGGATGCGGAGGGGGACCAGCGACTGGAGCGTCATCGTTTCGACGGCCAGCTTCTGATACAGGAACAGGTAGAGCGTCGGGAAACCGACCCACAAACTGGCGCCGGCTGTGATGCCCGCCCAGATGTTCGGCCGCCATGCGCCGCAGCGGCGCAGGAACACGAGGCAGCCGCCCAGGGCGGTCAGCACCTGCAGGAAAAGGAACGGGGCTGGACCGGTCAGCATGAGGGTGCTGATGAACCTTTTCGGAAGGGTGTTCGCCCTGCCGAGGCCGTAGACATCCGGGTCGAATCCGTCGAGCGCGGCCTTCCACGATTCGAGAGGAATTCCCTGTTTTGTACAATTCGATATAAAATATGACCGAATGGCATCGGCGGTCACGATCTGGTTGCCGCTGCCGTCGTGGATGCGGCTGAGGAATCCGTGTTTGGCGCAGTAGAGGTCGTCCGTGGTTCCGGATGCCCGCTCCGGGGCGGGGAGCGCCCAGGGGGCGACGGCATACCGGCAGGAGGGCTGCATGAGACGGAGAAGATCGAGGTCGGCCACGAGCGACTGTTCGACGAAAAAGGTCAGGGGGATTTCTCCGGTGTCCGTGGCATAAGGGAGATTGGGCGGGGGAAACCCGGCGTGATCCAGCGACATCAGCTCGGCCCAGCCGAACAGCTTCTGGAGCGTGTCCTGGCACCGGTCATACTCGGTTTTCGAGCGCCTGGATGCCTCGGCCGGGATGGCGCCCAGGATCAGCAGGATGGTGAGCAGGGGCAACATCAAGCGGGTCGTTCCGTTCATGGGCTCCATTCCTTTGGATTCTTCGTCATTTCGAGGAGGGGCGTGCCTGTTCCATCAGCTCCGCGAGCCGCAGAAAGCGTTTGCTCCGGGCGAGATCGAGCGGCGTTTCCCCTTTCAGGTCGGGGATGTGCGGATTGGCGTTCCAGGACAGCAGGATCTTCACGTCCTGGAGGTTGTTCGCATCGACGGCGAGATGCAGCGGCGTTTTGCCCTCGGCGTTTCGCGCGTCGATGACGGCGGGAAGATACTCGGTGAAGCCGTAATAGAGGGCGTCGCGTGCGCCGAGATTGCGCATCGTCATGATGTGCAGGAACGTGTTGCCCGCCGTGTCGGTCGCCGTAGGGGAAAGGCCCGCATCCAGGAGGAGCCGGAGGGTGTCGGGCTGCCTGCCGAGGAGCGCGAGAAAGAACAGATTGCCCTTCGTCGTTTTCAGGGGATCCGCTCCGAGGCGGATCAGCTCGGGAACGATGACGTTGCTGTCCTGACAGCCGAGAGTCGCCTCGACGGGAAACCGCCCGCGATCGTCGATCGGGGCGTTGAGATCCGCACCGTGGCTTGCGAGCAGACGGATGAACGCGATCGTTCGTTCGGTCGGATACCCCATCGAAAGCACCATGCCGAGCGGCTTTTCCTGGCTCGAAGAGGAAAACGGCGTGTTTGCCGGAGCACCGGCCCGGAGCAGGCGCTCCGCCACCTCGACGCTCCCCTTACCCCGCAGTGCCCACCAAAGAGGCGGTTCCCGTCTGCCTTCCGGCGCATCGTTCAGATTGGGGCCCAAGGTGAGCAGCCACTCGACGAGCTCGACGTGGTGGCGATCACAGGCTTCGCAGAGCGCGATCTCGAGGGCGGAGTCCGGAAGCTCGGCCTTCATGTCTTCCAGGCGGGCGGCGAACAGATCCTTCCGGCCTTTCGCCGCCGCGTCCATCAGGCGGTCGAGGGCGGGCAGCTTGAGGACGGGCAGAAGGGCTGTCCAGATCACGATGAGAAGCATTGCGAGCGAGAAGCTGCGCTTGGGAAACGGGAGCGACGTGGCAGCTTCCGGTTCATCCGGCTGTCCGGGGGCGTTCGCCACCCGGTGGGCCTGCCAGGCGAACCAGCCGCCGAAGACGATCCAGAGGGGGGCAAGGACGGCAATGTTCATGAGATACTGGCGTGTGAGCCCCCGGATGAGAATGAGGGACAGCGCGGCGAGAAGGTTCAGCAAGGCCCAGCCGAGATAGCTGTCGGTGAGCCAGCCGACCCGGTGGCGGGCGGCGGCCTCGAGGTTGCCGATGCAGACCGTGACGCCGGCCATGGCGAGAAGGAACGCCGTTGCCCGCAGGGCGCCCGTGGTGTATCCGAGATACTCGGCCACGCCGAAGCCGGCGATGACGAGGCCGGCTTTTGCCGCCCGGGCGGGAAAACTCCAGTTCATCGCATGGCCGTTCATGTCGACAGGCTCCTCGGCGCCGTTTCCCTTCGGGGAGAACAACGATAACCCCATGAATACAACCAGCACACTGTACGCGCCCTTTCCCGGAAAAGTCAAACGCCGGAGGAGGGTGACTCCCCCTGCCGGCGCTGATCATGCGAAACCGCCAATTATGGCATCAATAATATAATAAATGATATCTAATTCGCTCGGCGGGTCCCTGAATGGGAGGGTCGAGAGCGTGCCGTGGCGCCGTGGCCGCCGGAATCCGCGGGAAGAAGGGTCAGACGGCGATTTTCTCGAGGGGGCGGCAGCGGCGCGTCAGGCCGTCGACGTGCTTTGCCAGCCCGCCGCCGGCGGTTTCCCGATACCGGCTCTGGAGGTCCATGCCGGTTTCGCGCATCGTGATCACGACCTGGTCGAACGAGACGCGGTGGCGGCCGTCGGACAGCAACACGTAGCTGGCGCATTCGACGGCGCGCGCCGCGGCCATCGCGTTGCGCTCGATGCAGGGGATCTGCACCAGGCCGGCCACCGGATCGCAGGTCAGGCCGAGATGGTGTTCGAGGCCCATTTCGGCGGCATACTCGATCTGGGGGGCCGTGCCGCCCCAAAGTTTGCAGGCGGCGGCCGCCGCCATGGCGCATGCGGTACCGATCTCGCCCTGGCACCCGACTTCGGCCCCGCTGATCGAGGCGTTCTTCTTGACCAGGTTGCCGATCAGGCCGGCGACGGCCAGACTGCGCACGATGCGGGCATCCGACAGATGGTCGAGCCGCTGCAGCAGATACAATACCGCCGGCAGCACCCCTGCCGAACCGCAGGTGGGGGCGGTCACGACCAGGCCGCCGCCCGCGTTCTCCTCGGAGGTCGCCAGCGCATAGGCGAACACCAGGCTGATTTTCTGCAGCAGATCGCTCTGCTGGCGGGCGCGGGAAAAGTAGATTCCCGCCTTCCGCGGCAGGCGCAGGCCGCCTGGCAGCACCCCTTCGGCCTCAAGACCACGCTGGATCGTCGCTTTCATCGTCTCCCAGACGTTCGCGAGGTGGTCCCAGGTCGAGGCAGGCTCGTGCTCCTTCACGTAGTCGGCGAAGGAAATGCCGTTGTCATCGAGATACTCGAGGATCTCGCGCATCGTGTCGTGGGGATACACCTGGACGGGAGCCGTCTCGGTCGCGTGCTCCTCGCGCAGGAAGCCCCCGCCGACGCTGAAGACGCGCCACCGGTCGGTCTCGCGGCGTTCCGCATCCAGCGCCACGCACTCCATGCCGTTCGGGTGGAACGGCAGCACCGTGTCGGGCTTCCAGACGATCTCGACGGGAACCGGCTGCATGGCCTCGATGATCGCCTGGTCGGTCAGATGCCCTTTCCCGGTCGCCGCCAGACTGCCGTACAGGGTGACCGAAAAGGCCGCGGCCTCGGGGTGGCGGGCCCGGAACTGCTCGACGGCCTTACGGGGGCCCATGGTGTGGCTGCTGGACGGGCCGTGCCCGATCTTGAAAATCTCGCGAATCGATTCCATGGAAGAGGGTCCTTTGCGTGGTGAGGGTCGTGAGCGGCGGTGTGCCGCGCTTCTGATATGTCGGCTGTTCCGATCCGAAACGTGAGGGGCTTGAAACGCGCTACGGATCAGACTCGAGGGCGCAGGTCGCGGGTCACTTGACGAGCCGGTCGCGCATTGCCCGTCGCGCAATTTTCACCAGGACGGCCGTCCAGAGAAGAACGGCGATGACGGCAAGGGGCTTGAGCGGGAATCCCAGCGTCAGCGAGCGGAGAACCGAGATGGCCGGTGTGAGCGGCAGCAGCCAGGCGATTCCCTGCAGGATCGCCGGCATCTGGTCGAGCGGGAAAAAGACGCCGCAGAACAGGAACATCGGAAAGATCAGCAGGAACTGCGGATACGAGATCTCGTCGATCGTCGCCGAGCGTGCCGCGGTCAGCAGGCCCATTGCCGCGAACAGAAGGCTGCCGGCGAAGACGAAGGGCAGGACACACAGCGCGCCGATGGGCCGGAAGTCGCCCGCGAGAACGCCGATCAGCACGACGGCGGTCGAGGCGAACGTGGCTTTCGAGGCGTCCCAGAGGAGTTCGCCCCACAACACCTCCGACATCGTGACGGGGGTCACGGCGATCGCCTGGAACACCTTCTGATAATACATGCGCACGAAGCCCCCATAGGCGGCCTCGAAGAAGCCCTGGAACAGCATCGTCTGGCCGACGATGCCGGCGAAGACGAACTGGCGGTAGGTGAGGGAGACGCCCTCGGTCGTCAGCGCGCCCACCAGGCCGCCGACGCCCACACCGAACGAGACCAGATACAGCAGCGGTTCGACGAACGTCGTGACGATGCCGAACCAGAAGTTCTTCTCGTAGACGGCGAAATACCGGCGCCACACCGTCGCGATCGCCTGAATGCCGCTCATGACGCGCCCCCCGCCTCATCTTCGACCTCTTCGGACTCGTCATCCGCCAGGGAAAGGCCGGTCAGCTTCAGGTAGACATCCTCGAGGTTGGGCGGCCGCTTCCAGCGAACGCCGGGCCGGATCTCCTCCTCGATCTCGGATACGCCGATGTGACGGCAGATCAGATCGGGGGGCGGGGCGCAGTCGAGGATCTGGCCGCGGTGGATGATGGCGATGCGGTCGCACAGCCGCTCGGCCTCGTCCATGTAATGGGTCGAGAGCAGCACGGCGCCCCCCGTCTGGCGGAACCCGCTGATGATCGACCAGAGCGTGCGCCGGGCCTCGGGGTCGAGGCCCGTGGTCGGCTCGTCGAGCACGAGCAGCTTCGGATCCGCGATGAGCGCGCGTGCCACCTGGAGACGGCGGCGCATGCCCCCCGACAGGGCTTCGACCAGCACCCCCGTCTTGGCGGTGAGATCGAACCGTTCGAGCAGCGATGCGGCCTTGCGACCCGCCTCGGCCTCACCGATGCCGAAAAACGAGGCGTGGCGGACGAGTTGGTCGAACACCGTGAAATCCGTGTCGAGGGTGTCCTCCTGGTGGCAGACGCCGAGGGCTTTTCTGGCCTGCCGCGGGTCGGCATGCACGTCGTGACCGAGAACCGTCACCCGCCCCGAGGTCGGCGGATAGAAGCCGGTGATGCACTGCATCGACGTCGATTTGCCGGCCCCGTTCGGGCCGAGCAGCCCGAAACACTCGCCCTCGGCGACCGAAAACGAGATGCCATCGACGGCGCGAAAGGCTGCCTGCCCTTTCACGCGGTAATCCTTGACCAGTGCTTCGACGACCAGGGGGTGATTCATGGATGCTGTAATTATATTGTGTGATATATATGCTGCTTTCGGATGCGTCGTCGGAGACTCAGCCGTGGAGTTTGTTGAGCGCCCAGGCCATGTTGAGACCGAGGGTTTTCATCGTGTCGATCCCCTCGTCGTCACCCGCGACCCCACCCGCTTCACGGCCCATGCCCATGTTCCAGTAGCTCGAGCCGACGATGAGCATCTCCGAGATGAGGAAAAAGTGGTTGATCGTGTCGAAGGCGTGGATGGCTCCGCACCGCCGGACGGCGATGACCCCGGCCCCAAGCTTCCGGCGCCACAGGCCGTCGTTCGCACGGCCGACGTAGCCGGCGCGGTCGATCAGGGCTTTGAGCTCGGACGAGACATCGGCGAAGTAGGTGGGCGAGCCGAGGATGATGGCGTCGGCCTTTTCCATCTTCGCGATGATCTCGTTCACGGGGTCGGAGGTGATCACGCACTTGTGGTCCTTGCGCTGATAACAGGCCCCGCAGGCCATGCAGCCCCGAATCGGGGTGCCGGCGAGCTGGATCATCTCGGTTCCGATGCCTTCGGCTTCGAGCTGTTTGAAGACCTCCCGGATGAGCAGGGCGGTGTTGCCGTCCTTGCGGGCGCTTCCGTTGATGGCGAGCACGTTCATGGTGTTTCCTCCCATATATTCAGCCGTTCTCAGTCGGCCTGTGAATAGCCTTCCACGCCATCCTTCACGTGCCGGCAGACCAGGCCGCCGGCCGTCAGGTCGCGAAGGCGGCGTTCGAGATCGGCGGCCGGGGCGCCGGAAACCTCGCGCAGCTGGTCGAAGGTGGCGAACGCGCCGCGGTCGAGCCGCTGGACGATCGCGAGATGGATCGGGTCACGCAGCAGCCGGATCGTCTTCGCGAGCAGCTCGCGGCCTTCCGGGCCCGTCACGGTCTGGGGGACATTTTTGAGGGGGGCGTCGGGCGGGGCTGCGGGCCGGCGGGAGTTCCAGACCGTGTCCACTTCGGCCAGGAACCGGTCGATGACCGGCTGATGGTCGGGATACCGTCCGTCGAACAGCATCACGTCCTCGAAGTTCATGTCCTCGCCGGCGCCCGACCAGTTGTAGCTGCCCATCGCCATGCGGCTCTTGTCGACGACGAGCACCTTGTGGTGCAGGAACAGGTTGCGGAAGCTGACGAGACCGATCTCCTGCTTCTCGGGGTCGAAGCCGACGGCGTTGCTGCGCCACTTGTACCGGATCTCGACGTTCTTCAGACCGCGCGAGGCGATCTCGCGTTCGAGGCCTGGGGCCATGATGCTGGATTCGGGATTCGAATCGTCGATCTGGCCCATGTCGAGCAGCAGGCGGAACTTCGCGGCGGGACAGCGTGCCGCCTGGTCGAGAATCGCGGTGGCCAGTTCCCGGTCGGTCAGGCTGAACATGACCAGATCGAGGCTGCCGGAAGCGGTCGGCGTGACGCTCCGGATCATGCGCAGCAGCGCCTCGTCGATCCGGGTCAGGGCCGTCTCGTCGACGGGTTCGGCATTGAAGAGGATCGCCACGTCACCGGCCGGGGCATCGACGGGGATGAAGGATTCCGACGAGGAGGGGCCGAACACGGTCACGCCGTACTCGTTCCAGAGGCGGGCGAACTCTTCCTGCAACTGCCGGAGCACGACGGGCCGGTTCTTGAAGAAGACCCGGTTCTCGGCGTAGATCTGATCTGAAGTTGGCGATATATTTGCACTGCCACAGAATCCGTCGAGGGGGACGGGCGATCCGGGCGGGTAGAACAGGCCGAACTTCTCGTGCATCGTGCCGACGATCGTGCGGCCGTCCCGGAGCGTTTTGGTGCGGTTGCGGTCGCGCATCGTCTGAACCGTGACGAACCGGACCTGGACATTGAAGGGCCGGTTCTCCTTGCGTGCGGCATCCCGTGCCCCACGGAGCCGGCGGATGATCTTCTCGCGGCTGTCGGCCGTCCATTCGGCGGCGGCATCGAGCAGCAGACGCACCTCCACGCCGCGGTCGGCGGCGCGGATCAGCGCGTCGAGGGCCGGCATCTCGCTCATCGAGTAGGAGCAGATTTTCATCAGGCTCCCGGGGCTGGCGGCATCCATCTGCTCGATCAGCGCCTGGGAAAGCGTGGCCGAGGCGAGCGTGCCGTCGGGCCGCGTGATCGCGCGTTCCCGATTCGTCGCGGCGAATCCTCCGCCGGGGCCGAAATACACCTCGATCGGATCCGCCACGGCAGCGGAAGCACCGATGCCGAGCATGGCGGCGATGCCGATGCCGATCAGGGAACGCCTGCGGTTCGTCGTCATATCCTGCTCTCCCGTGGGCCGGTTGCCCACCGAGAGTCTATCACACTTTCGGCGAACCGATCCTCAGAACAGGGGCCTCAGCCATTTGATCTTGGAAAGCGTCCGGATCAGCCACATCTTCTTGCCCTGCACGTTTTCCGGCCCGAACTCGGCGGCATCGGCGGTGGCCAGCCGATACTCGCGGGTGCTGGCGAGGTCGGCCATGATGCCGGACCGAAGCTCGGTGGAGAAGGCATCCGAATCGATGGCGGCGATCACTTCCGAGTTGATCTGCTCGCTGACATAGTCGAGGTTATAGGTTCCGACGACCCCGACCTTTCCGTCGAACACGAACGTCTTGGCATGGAGCTGGCCGGTGCCCATCTGGGCGAAGATGCGGCAGGTGGGCATGTCCGTGAGCAGCTGGCGCCACTCGGCCATCATCACGGCTTCGGTGGGGAAGCTGTCCGACGTCTGGGGGCTGTTGGTGTGGAACAGGATACGGACTCCCCGCTTCGTGGCACGTTTCAGCGCAGCTTCGGCCCGGGGGGTCAGGACGACGTAGGGGTTCTGCAGGATGACCTCAGACCTGGAAGCGTCGATGAGCCGCACGATCGCGCTCGTGACGTCGTTCTGAACGCCGACCAGGGAGGATTTGTCGATGATCCGGATCGGGCAGCGGTGCGCGTGTTCGAACGTGTCGAAGCTGGCGTAGGCTTTCAGGGCGGGGTATTTCGCCAGCTCCCCGTTGAACTTTTTGAGGGCGCTGGAGGATTTGCCCGGGGCATACAGCCGGCCCGTGGCGAGGTAGGTCTGCATGGCCTTGTAGGCTGCTTCGAGTTCATCGTTCTTCTTCGAGAGATTGATCAGATCCTTGCGGACGAGCTTCGCCTCCATGTTGGTGAACTCCGCGGCGAAGGCGGCGGCGAGCTCGGTGGCGACCTCGGGGCTGTCGATGACGATATCGCAGTCCCGCCACGCCGTCCGGTCGTCCTCGGAGTCGGCGAGATACTCGTTGGCGATGTTGCGGCCGCCGACGATCGCGTACCGGCCGTCCACGACCACGATCTTGTCGTGGTTGCTGGCCATGACGCGCCGGATGTCGGTAACCAGCGTGACGAGGTTCTGCCGGATGCGGTTGAAGATCTTGATCTCGACATTCGGGAACCCGGCGAGCTCCTCGAGATAATCCTTCCCGAGGAACCAGTGGCTGATCTTGTTGCTGCCACGGGAATCGGTCATGAAGCGGATCTTCACGCCCTCTTTCGCCTTCTGGTGCAGCAGGCCCAGCAGGGCCATGCCGAACACGTCGGTGTCGACGATGAAATACTGGACGTCGATCGACTCGCGCGCTTCGCTCAGCAGCTTCCAGCGGGCAAACCAGGACTCGGTATTCCGGTTGAGGAGCCTGACGAGGCCGTCCTCGTCGTGCTCCGCGCCGGCGGCGCCGAGCTGCTCGAACACCTGGTCGACGGTGCCGACGAACGGGGCCGCGAGTTCCTCGAACTTCAACTGGAAGTCGCTTTCGTTCGACTGGGCTTTCTTGAACGAGCCGAACTTGCCCAGGTAATCGAAGAAGCGGGTGATCTTCACCGGAAACGCCAGCCAGGAGGTGCGGACGAACGACGTGTAGGTGTCTTCCATCTTCTTGAACTTGGCGGAAAGATACTGCTTCCACTTCGGCTGGTCTGCCTGTGCCTGAATATAGGTCAGGCGCCGTTTGGCGAGGGTGGCCAGGATCGTGGAGTCCGGATCGGCGGCGAGCTCGGTGTACAACGCGATCGCCTTCGGGGTGTCGTGCGTGATCGATTCATGGGCTTTCGCCAGCTCGTATTTCGCGTAGGCGGCCGAGGAGGTGCCGGGATGTTTCGCGATGTACTCTGTCAGCTCGGTGATGTACTGGCTCGCTTTCTCCGTGGACTTCTGCTGCCAGAGCTGGAGGAGGGTATCCTTCAGCTCCGCCGGGCATGAGGCTTCCGGGGGCTCGGTATAGGGCGCGTTCCCGGCGGAAAAGCCGGCTGCCGCGTTCCCTGCCGCGGATGTCTCGGTGATGGTCGCGGAATCAGCCCCGAGAGCGGCCTGGGCGGCTGTGCCGGGGCGGACAGCCTTATCATACGCGGCTTTGGCGGCGAGATACTCGTCGAGGCATGCGCGGGTCTTGTCGAGAGGGGCTTTCGTTTCGATCGCGGTCTGATACGCCCGGTATGCCGACAGATACCGGTCCGTGAGGGCCCGTGCGGACGGCGTGGCGGCAGACAGAGACCCGGCGAGAATGCCGACGGTCAGGATCAGCGTCGCGATGGTGGTTCGTTGCCTGGTCATGGATATTCCCCTCCTGGAGAGGCGCAATGCGAAAGATATCTTCTAAGTATAGGGAAAAAGCGGGGTTCCGTCCATGGAGATTGCCGGTATCCGGGAGGGCGTGGTACACTGCGCGGCGACCGGCGTCAGGCGGAAGCCCCTGGATGGTACCGGTCCATGAAACCGGAGGATCTCCTATGAAGCGAACGGGCATTCTTGTCACACTCTTTGCGGGCGCTGCTGCAAGCCTTGCCTGGGCGGTTGGCTTGCCGCCCACCGTCGGCCTCGTGGCTCGATGGGTCGCTCTGGCCGGTCTCGTGTTGTGGGCCATCGGCCGGCGGTCCCTGACCGCCTGGATCCTGCTGAGCATGCTCGTCGGTGCCGAAATCGGCCACGACGTTCCTGAAATCGCGGTTCACGCGAGGGTTCTGAGCAAGATTTTCCTCAAGCTGATCAAGACGATCATCGCGCCGCTGCTGTTCAGCACCCTCGTCGTCGGTATCGCCGGCCATGCGGATATCCGGCAGGTCGGCCGGATGGGGGTGAAGGCGCTCATCTACTTCGAGGTGGTGACGACGCTCGCATTGTTCATCGGTCTCGCTGCGATCAACATCTCGCAGGCAGGGACGGGCGTGCAGATGCCGCCTGCGCCGCCCGGCGAGGAGCTGAAGGTCGTCAAGCAGACCTTCTCGGAAGTGCTGCTGCACGTGTTTCCCGAGAATATCTTCAAATCGGCGGCCGAAGGCGAAGTCCTTCAGATCGTGGTGTTCAGCGTCCTGTTCGGGTTCGCTCTGGCGATGTTGCCCGAGGCGAAGCGCCGGCCGCTGCTCGAGGTGATCGAAGGGCTGGCCGAGACGATGTTCAAATTCACCGGCATCATCATGTACTACGCCCCGATCGGCGTCGGTGCGGCGATTGCCTACACCGTCGGCCACATGGGACTCGGCATCCTGGTGAATCTGTTCCAGCTCCTTGCCACGCTGTATGTGGCGCTGATCGTGTTCATCCTGATGGTGTTGCTGCCGATCGCCGTGCTGGCCGGCGTGCCGGTGCGCAAATTCGCCGAGGCCATCGCCGAGCCGGTTTCGATCGCGTTTGCCACCACCAGCTCGGAGGCCGCGCTTCCCCGGGCGATGGAGGCGATGGAGAAGTTCGGCGTGCCGCGCTCGATCGTCGCGTTCGTCATGCCGACCGGATACAGCTTCAACCTCGACGGCACGACGCTGTATCTTTCGATGGCGGCGATGTTCGTCGCCCAGGTGGCGGGCATCCAGATGAGTCTTGGCCAGCAGTTGGCCATGGTTTTCACCCTGATGCTCACCAGCAAAGGGGTGGCCGGGGTGCCGCGCGCGTCGCTGGTGATCCTGCTCGGCACGGCAGCCTCGTTCAACCTGCCGATCGAGCCGATTTTCATCATTCTGGGCATCGACGAGCTGATGGATATGGCCCGCACTTCGGTCAACGTGATCGGCAACTGCCTGGCAACAGTCGTCGTCGCGATCTGGGAAGGCGAGTTCGACAAGGCCCGGCATGGACCACCCCCGCAGACCGCACTCGAGTGAGGGAAGGGCTGCAACGCGTGAAGAGGTTGATCCCTCGCGTGAAAAACAGGGATTTCGCTTCCGGAACGGGAAGTCCGCACCAGACGCTCCTGATGCTCGGTCTGGCGGCTGTGTTCGCGGCCGGGCTCGAGCTGGCATACGGGATTTCGGGCTTTTTTGCGGCGCTGACGCTGCTGGCTGCACTCTCCTGGCTGCATCTTCGCGAAAGAAGACGGATACGCCGGGCCGTGGCGGCCGGTCTGCGCTGGCTGGCCCGATGGCTCGTTCCCCTGCTGTGGGATGTCCGGAAACGCGGCCTGGAGCATATTCCCGCCGCTGGTGGGGCGATCCTCGTCTGCAACCGGACGACGCCGGTCGATTCCCTGCTGCTGATGGCACTCCTGGAGCGGCCGCTGCAGTTCATCGTTTCACGTGACGAGATGAAGCGGCCGATCCTGGGCTGGCTGCTGCGCCTGCTCGGTGCCCTGCCGATCGATACAGACCATGGGCGATTCGGGCTGCTGCGCTCGGTGCGCCGCGCCGCCACGACTGCTGCGCGCGGGCGGCTGGTCTGCCTGTTCGCCGAAGGGGACATGACGCGGACCGGCATGCTTCTGCCCTTCCGGCGCGGGTTCAAACGCCTGCTTCACGGACGCCCGGTTCGGGTGATCCCGGTCTGTGTGGAATCCCGGTGGGCTTCGCCGATGATCGTCACCGGTACCGAGGCCTCGGTCCGGTTCCCGCCGCTCCGGTCCGCCGTCTGGGCGTGGATCGGAAAGCCGCTTCCCGCCGACACCCCGCTGGTGAACATCCGGAGTGTCATTCAGGAGTTGGGATGTGACCTCTGGTCCGAGGCTATGAAGGAACAGCCGCCCCTGACCGCGTTCCTGGTCAGGCGCATGCGCTCCTCGTTCTGGCAGCGGATCGTTGCCGACCCGCAGCATGAGCGGGTTTCCCGCTGGGGGCTGATGGCCGGCGCCGTGGCCTGGGCTCATGCCTGGCACCCGTTCTGGGCCGGCCAGGAAAACGTCGCGATCCTGCTGCCGCCCGGCGTTCCTGCGGCGATGGCGAACATCTGCCTTGCCCTCTCGGGCCGGGGAAGCGTGAATCTCAACTACACGGCCGGTGCCGCGAACATGGTTTCGGCTCTCCGCCAGGCCGGGGTCCGGACGATGCTGACCTCTCGACGGTTCGCGACGAAAATCGGATTTAATATACCTCATGATATAACAGTCATCGAGGTGGACGGGGAACATGCCCGTCTCGATCTGTTCTTTCGTCTGATGGCCGCCCTGGTCGCACTCTCGGCGCCCCTTGCCTGGCTGGAGACATGGTGCGGCGCCGAACGACGGATCACTGCCGGCGACGTGGTGACGACGATCTTCACCAGCGGCAGCACGGGCGAGCCGAAAGGCGTTCCGCTGACGCACCGGAATATCGTCGCCGACTGTCTTGGAACGAGCCTGTATCTGAAAACCTCTGATGCGGACTCCCTCATCGGTATCCTCCCGTTGTTCCATTCGTTTGGCTATATGTTCCTCTGGTACTCTTTGCTGCAGGGAATCGCGATCGTTTTTCATCCGACCCCCCTCGAAGCCGGGCCGATCGGGGACGCCATCGAGAAATACCGCATCACCCTGCTGATCTCCACGCCGACCTTTCTGCAACTGTATCTGAAGAAGGTTTCCCCGGAGAAGTTCCGAAGCCTCCGACTGGTGCTGACCGGAGCCGAAAAACTGCCGGATCGGCTTGCGCGGGCGTTCGGCGAACGGTTCGGCATCTGGCCGATCGAGGGATACGGCACCTCGGAGTGCGCGCCGGTCGTTTCGACGAGTGTTCCCGAGCCGGCACCAGGCCCCATCCGGCAGAGAGGATACCGCCCGGGATTCATCGGGCATGCCCTGCCCGGCATCGCGGTCAGAATCGTCGACCCCGATACCGGCCAGCCCCTTCCGAACCGCCATCCCGGGCTGATGCTGGTGCGGGGGGCGAACGTCATGTCGGGGTATCTGGACCGACCGTCCGAAACGGCTGCGGTGATGAGGGACGGCTGGTATGCCACAGGCGATATCGCGTTTCTCGACGACGACGGATTCATCCGCATCACGGACCGGCTCAGCCGGTTTTCCAAGATCGGCGGCGAGATGATTCCGCACGGCCGCGTGGAAGAGGCGCTGCACGAAGCGGCCGGCGTCGAGACCCGGATGTTCGCCGTCACCTCGGTTGCCGACGGACGGCGCGGTGAAATGCTCGCGGTGCTTCACACCCTGCCGGAGAGCGAGTTGCTGCCCGTCCTCGCGAAACTGCAGACGATGGGACTGCCGAATTTGTTTGTTCCAAAGCGGGAACAATATTATCGTGTGGACGCCCTGCCGATGCTGGGCACCGGAAAGCTCGACCTGAAAGGGATGAAACAGGTCGCTGCGGCACGGGCGAAGGCGGCCGAACTCGAGGCGGCCGCGCGCAAAGAAGTGCGGATCTGCCCGGAGGGGTGAGGGCTACTCGGTTCCGCCTTTGGCCTGAAGCAGCGCCGTGACGGCATCATACCGGAACACCCGCGACAACCCCAACGGGGTGTAAAGCCGCGGTTTGTCATCTTCCTCGGCGTTCACCGATCTGGCGAGAGGGTCGGGGTGGCCGCACGGATTGGTCAGATGCGTGGTCCAGGAGATCGGCGTCGTCGTTCCGAGCGAGTCGGGCCAGGTTTGGACCTCGAGAAGCCCGATTGCCCCGTCGGCCCGGGGTTTCTCGAACCGGGTGATCGTGAACTGTGCACAGATGCGTTCGTTGATCGAAGCCCCGGCATCGAGCAGCTCCTGGACGGCAAGCTCCTTTCCCAACAGGGCGGCCCAATGAAGCGGCCGCCATCCCCAGCCGCTTCGGTGGTTCGGATCGGCACCGAGCGCGAGGAGATGGGCCACCAGTCCCTCGTGTCCGCGTCGGATGGCCCAGAACACCGGCGTGCAGCCGGTCGAATCCGTGCCGTTCAGATCCGCTCCGGCCGAGGCCAGAAGCTGGGTCACCTCGATGTTGCCGCTGGTGGCCGCGAGGTGGAGTGCGCGATACCCGGTGTGTGACGAAGGCGGGAGCTGCTTCTCGAGATCGGGACGGGCGCTCAGGAGCAGCCTCGTGCAGGCGGGGCAGCCCTGCTCGGCGGCCGTCTGAAGCGGGGTGTACTGCTTCGCATCGACGTCGTTGATCCCGCGCTTGTTGATCAGCAGACGCGCGGCAAGCAGGGGGTGCAGATGGGTGTGGACGGGAAACCAGACGGGAACCCAGGCAACACCCCAGGCGGACAGGAGAAGAACGACCAGAAACAGTCGGAACGCCAGGGTTACGCAGGTGGCACCCCGGCGGGGACGGAGAGGAAGCGCTTTCTGACGTCTTTCCATGATGAGGCTCCCGGCCAAACGGAGTTGGACTGGTCACCCAGGATCGGTGACAGTCCACCATACCGACAGAGCCCCTTCGAATCAAGCGATGACTTTTGGGGCGGATATCGATAGGAACGACGGGAAAATATTTCATCCGAGGCTATCGATCGGCGAAAAATCATGAAAACGAGAGCAAATGGGTTATTTTACCATGGTAATGGCTTCTAATCTTGTTGCAGTTCCTCGCTGGGGATGACGAAAGGAATAGTAGAAGGAAGGGAAACCGGATAGCCCGCCCTGCACCCGGCGGGCAGCGAACGAGAAATGCCGGTTCCCGACAGGAGGCAGGCCATGATCGTGAACAATGTTGTGGCTTCGATCACTCCCGACGTGGCGGAACCGAAAAAAGAGACGGCCGCTCCGGCGACAGGGGAGTTCGGAGCCGTTCTCCAGGCGGCGGCAGACGACACGACGAAGACCGCCGCCGCAGCTGCCGGGCCGGACGCGGCCGGGCAGAGTGATTCCCCCGCCTCTGCAGGGGCGGAACCCCGTGGCTGCAGCCACTGCCATCATGTTCATCGCCATCCCCGGATCGATGTCCGGCCGGTGAGTGCCGGCTCCACAGGCGGTGTTCCCGAGACCGGCAATGGGGAATACGCGGTCTCGTTCTCCTGGTATATGCGGCTTTCGGGCGACGTGGAACGGGTCGAACCCTCGGCGCTGCGCCTGTTCCACGATGTGGCCCGGAAGGTGACGGATGTCTTCCTCGGAAACGAGGGCTGGAGCGGAAATCCGGTCCATGCCCTGCTGACGGGGACCGAAACCTCCGTCGAAGCGGGTCAGGGGAAGGTGCAACCGTATCTCGAGTCCCTCCTGAGCGCGGCCGAGTCCGGCATCCGGAGTCTGACCGACGCGCTGAACGGCAGGGACGCCGTGAGCGGCCTCGGAACCCTGCTGAAAACGGGGTCGAACGATGCGCTTTCGGGGCTCGAGTCGCTTCTGAGCTCCAGCTCGAAAAGCACGGCTTTCGGCGGGATCGGTGCCTTCGCGGATCTCGCCCTGGTGAAACTCAAGTATGGAAGCGGCCTGACCGGCGGGACGAACGATTCCGGCGCATCCTCCGCCGACGGGCTGTCGGGACTGACCAGTCTGACCAGTCTTTCGGGATTTCCCGGGCTGGGCTCCACCTCCGCTTCGGGGCGGCCGTTGCCCCGGAACAGACTGGGCGAGCGGATCGTCATGGTTTCCGGAAACGGGGCGGCCGTTTCCTCCGGGAACGCCGCGGGTGATGGAGCGGCCGGGGTGGATGGGGTGACCAGCAACGAAGCTGCCCGGCGGTTCCTCGAGGCGTTCAAGGTATTCGTCGAATCGTTGAAGAAGGATATGAAGCAGGAGGCCGAGCCGGCGGAAGAACCCGCTGTGAAAGCCTCTCCCGACGATACGCTCACGGCCTGATGGACCGCGTGAACAGCACGGAATCCATGCGCCGGTTTCGATAGATCGGATACAGATCGATGCCGATACGGCAAGGGAGTTGGGAACACGGAATCGTCCTGTCTGGTATCGGGGCTTGAACTGCCGAATCACCGCAACACGCCGCTGCACAAGCCACTTTCTGCAATCACCGGAAACGCTGACGGAAACGCTGTTCCAACGGCTTCGCCCCGATGCCTCGATCCCGCGGAGACCCGGAAATCCGGGCCCGCGGGTTCTCTTTTTCAGGCGCCGGCGTCTTCCCGGTAGACGAGGGCGATGCCGGCGCTGAGATGGGCACCCAGCAGGATGATGATGCCGCAGATGTAGACCCACAGAAGCAGGGCGACGACGGCCGCGAGCGAGCCGTAGACGAGCTGGTAGCTGTTCCAGTCGCTGCCGAGGAACCAGGTGAAGATCTCCTTGGTCACTTCCCAGCAGCTCGCGGCGCAGAGTGCGCCGGCTACGGCCTCGCGCCACCGGACCCGGGTGTTCGGAACGAACCGGTAGAGCAGCGAGAACAGGGTGAATATCCCGAAAAAGGGCGTGAGAAGGACGAGCCAGCGGCCGGCGCGACTCATGCCGGCCATGACCTCGTGGCCCATCGAGGCCGAGATCTGGATCGCGAGATTCAGGCCGGCCGTCACGACGAGCGAGACGACGACGAAGCAGATGAGACCGGCGATCATCGTCAGCGCGAGAAAGCGCTCGTGCAGGAAGTGGCGGGCGGGGGCATCTTTCCAGGCCTGATTGATGTTCTGGGCGATGCCCGCGAAGACGCCGGTGGCAGACCAGAGCAGCACGGCCATACCGACCAGCCCGACCGTTCCTCGCAACTCGATGACCTGCCGGATGTTCTCGCTGACGATCGTGCGGGAGCCGGGAAAAAACTGGTCGCAGTAGGCCAGAACCTGCGCCTGGAGTTCGTTGCTCTGCAAGACCGAACTGTAGATCGCGATCAGGAACAGAAGCAGCGGAAACAGGGAAAATATTGCATAATATGCAATTGCGGCCGCGGCTTCCAGCGCCTCGGTCTCGGCGAACCGCTGGTTGATCACGACGACCAGCCGGAGCAGCCGATCGACCCGTTCCGGGAGAACTGCTCTGATTCGTTTCATGCCGGTAGGCAGGATACCAGAATCAGATCAGGAGGGAAAACCCCCAGCGGGCGGTCGAAGACTCGCGCTGAAGGAGGGTCGGAACGACGGGATACAGATCCCGTTGCAGCAGGAACGGCAGGTCCTCTGCGAGGCCGATGCCGAGAACGGCTTTGCCGGCTCCCGACCCACGGAACAGGCTGAGCGGGTCCCGGTAATAGCCATACATCGCGAGCGCCGCCTGGCCGCCCTCCCCGAGCTCGAACGACTGGTCCGACGGGATGCGGCTCATCACCTGCGAGACGAGGAAGCCCGCGCAGTAGGCATCGTCGATGGCGAACCGTTCTTCGCGGCCGGCGCACACCATCACGATATCGAGACCGTGGGTCGTCGCCGTCGAAAGCGCGGCTTCCGTCACGGCCCCGGCGTTGAGGAACGAACCGAGAAAGACGTAGGGGGCAAGATTCACGTCGGCGACGGCCCGGGTGCCGTTGCTCGAGGTGAACACCACGGTGCGGCCTGTCAGATCGAGATCGGTATACTCGCGCGGGCTGTTGCCGTGGTCGAACCCCTCGGGCATCACACCGCCGCGCTCGCCGCACAGCATCGGGTGAACGGTCTGCTGGGCGGCGTATTTCATCGCCTTCTGAACGGTCGGCGTCAGGATCACTTTCGCGGGATTCTTCGAGAAAATGACCTGGAGCGTGGAGGTCGAACGGATGACGTCCACGACGATGCAGACCTTGCCGGAGAGGGCCTGGACCTCATCCGGCGTGAAGGCGACATCAATGTTCATGACTGCCGAACTCGTCGATGCCGCCGATCAGGTCCCGCATGCCCAGTTCCGCGAGAGACCGCCGGGAGTCGGCGATCGCAAGCCGCGTGTCGTGACGGAGCGAATCGATCTGGGAGAGCAGAGAACCGGTTTCGCGCGCGCCCGTCTCGGCGACGAGCATGCTCACCAGCTTGTCCAGCCGCTCGTTGCGCGCGTTCAGCTTCTCGAGGTTCTGGAGCACGAGCGACAGGGTCTCCTGGACGAGATCGCTTTCCTGGGGTTCCGGCATCCGGGCGCTCGCCGTCGGCTTCTCGGGTCTGGCGGGCGGCGGGACGAGCACGGGGGACACCTGGTCTTCCCCGAGGATCTCGCGCACGTCCCGCAGGGATTTTCCTTCATTGCGGGATAGCCCGACGATGCGGTTCAGGGCTTCGATGTGCGCCTGCCGGTATTTGCGATGGCCGCCCGGCGTGCGTTCTGCAGCGAGCGCGCGGGGAAACTGGGTCTCGTAGAAGCGGATCGTGTGCGCGGCCAGGCCGGTGATGCGGCAGACCTCGGCCATACTGAAGAGTTTATCCATGATGCACGTGCGTCTCCCTCAGAAATGAGGCCAGCCGGGCAGGCCAGCGTTCGGGTTCGGCGATGACGGCCAGCAAGAGGATCACGGCAGCCCCCAAGGCAATGCAGAACATGATGATCTCCCTTCCGTAAGGTGAAAACTGGTATCGGCCGGATGCGTTTTCTGATTAACGGGATTTTTTCGCATCCGCATGCCCCTCCGCCACGATTGTGCCATCCACGATCGCTTCGGCACCGCCAAGGATCGTGTCGGCAAACTTCCAGAGCCGCCGCTGGGCTTCTTCCGGCGACTCTCGCCGTTCCGTGTTCCGCGGCGCCGCGGGCGGCTGAGCCGCTTCTGCCGGCGGGGCGGGATTCGGGAATGCGTGGGTCGCGGGAGACGGCGCGGCCACGGGAACGACCACCGGCCCCGTTCCCCGGGGCGAAGCCGCCTGGACCTCGTCGAGCTCGGCGCTCGCGATCACGATCTCGGTCCGGGGAGGCGCTCCGCCGGCCGTCGCTGCGAGCCAGTTCCGGACGTCGATATCGGGGGGCCGTTCGGGGCCCATCGCAAGGGGGGTCGGCACGTTGTAGAGGCGCTCGAGCTGGTTCCGGAGCCGCCGTTCCCGCTCGTACATCCGCACTTTCGTGGTGTCCCCCGGAGCGGTTTTCAGCTCCTCGCCACGCGCTCCCCAACGGTATTCGATCGCATGATACGGGTCGAAGGAGAGATCGAACAGCCGTTCGATCACCTGGTGGAGCGACAGCCGGATCGGTTGTCCGGCACTGTTCGTGTAGGTGACGGTGAGTTGCGGGCTCAGCTCGTCATACACCTGCAGAAGCTCGGCGGCGAGCTGTGTCGAGGAGCCGCCGTACTCGATCGCCGGGTCGCCGCGGGCGGCCATTTCGACCATCCGGACGGTCTGGTGGAAAAACTCCTGGATGGCCACTTTGAGACGTGCGTCGCGCGATGGTGTCGAATACGACTCCCACTCGCCGTCCGTGCCGTAGATGTTCCAGGGAAGCTCCCCGGGGTGCGACTTGCGGTGGATGCCCGCCTGGATGCACAGGTCGACGGCGAGCGCGCGGTACCGGACATCCTCGTGGATGTCCTCCATCATTGCCCGGAAATCCTCGATCGGCCGCACCCTACCGCCCCGTGAACTGAGCCTGGCCCGCACGTAATCGAAATACGAGAGGCCGTTCATCCCCTGAAACTCATACCTTCCGCGATACTGGTCGTCGGCGGAGTAGTCATCGATATTGTGATTCGCGACCCGGTGGATCTGACCGTCGCCGCCATACCACATCGGCCGCCATTTCCGGAACCCGCCGCCCTGGTCCGCCGAGCCGAGCGCGAACTTCCCGCCGAACCACGGTCGCGAGACGCTCCGGTCGGGGTGGGCATCGATCAGCCGCACCCGGCCGTCCTCGGTCACCTTGTAGACGAGCGCCACGTGCCCGTTGGGATCGTAATAGATCGCCCCCGGCCGGATCGTGTCGGGGCCGATGCGGACGGGGTAGGTGTCGCCGTCGTTCACGGCCGGCGCCATTCTATAGTATCCGGAATTCACCAGGGTGACGTAACCGAACAGCTTCTGGGGCGCGCTGAACGCATCCTGATCCTTGAAGCATTTCGGCCGGTTGCCCCGGCTGTACCGCTCGTCGCCGCGGCTGCTCTTCGTGATCTCGCACACGTAGCCGAACGGCAGCCGCAGTTTGTACGCGACATAGGCCCGGATCAGATAGGGAAAATCGGCGCAGTCGGGCGAGAGATTGAACTTCTGGTCCTCTTCGCCATAGAGCGGGTTCTGGGTGCGGTCCCGGATGAACCGGTTGAGATTGCCGTGGCCCGACTCGCCGAGACGGGCCACGAAGTCGCTGTAAACGGCCTCGTCACGGTCGGTCCAGCGGGTCGCGTTGAGCGCCCAGGCCGCTGCATCCGCGATTGCCGGCATCAGAATCCAGCAGCAGAGGGCCACCGCCGCCGTCAGCAGGAAGACGCCGAGCCGGCGCCGCAGCCGCTTCAAAAGCGCCCGGCCTGCCGTTCTCCGATGGTGTGCGGTTGACATGGCAATCTCCTCGGGGACCTTGTATCGGCAGATGCCCGGATTTTCTTCACGCTGAATCGGGAAGACTGGACGATTCCGCGATTTCAGCCGACACCGGAAGGGGAAGGGGGGGATCTGTCGCATGAGAATGTTTCGCGTTGCCGTTCTTCCGGGAATCGCGCTGCTCGCCGTCGCGGCCGTCATGGGGCTCGTCTCGCTCCTGCCCGCCGCCGACGCCTCCGTCGTGCCGGAGTTGACCATCCCCGCTCCGCTGGCTGACCCGACGGTGTGCGGATACTTCCGGCTGAAGGAAGGCTTCACCCGCCTTGCCGCCGATCCTGCGACAGCGACCGAAGGGCTGTTTGCGAGCGCGTTCCAGATGGCCGGCATCGTCCGGGCACAGGTGCGCGAGCGTGCCGGCGGGAAGTCGACGGGCCGCGAGACGGCCGATCCGGGCGGGATGCTCGGCCGACTGCGCGCGTTCGCGACCACCCGGAACTTCGTTCCCGAGGACCTCTTCGTCTATGGGCGGGGGCCGGGCGAGTATGCCGTGCTCGTGACCGGCTCGATCACCCCGGATGCCTGGGAGCCCCTGTTCCCGGCCGGCGCACGCATGAGGCGCGAGGACGGCTTCACCGTGAACCCTGCCGGCGCCGAGGCCGCCGCCGACCGGCCGATCCTGCATGTCGGCCGGGGATTTCTGCTGTTCTGCCCGGCCGGTCTCGAAGGAAACATGCTCGATGCGCTGCGCGCGGGCGCGGTGCTCGATGCCGAAGCCTGGAAGGTGTTCCACCGGATGGCCGGCCTGCGGCCCGTCGCGGCCCTCGAGGCGGACATCGGGCGGCTGCTCGACCTGTCGCGGCCCGAGGGGCAGGGAGCGGGGCTGCTCCCCTTCCCGTGGAACCGGGTGCGCACGCTGCGGTGTCTCGTCGATGCCCGTGTGATCAAGGCCCAGTTGTATGCGCCCGACGAGAACGCCCGCGTCGTGATCCGCCAGGCGGCGACAGGAATCGCGGAAACGCTCAGGGGCATGGCGGCCGGTTCCCTGTTCACCGCCTTCGCCGGCTCGGTCACCGGAACGGTCCAGAATACCAGTGTGTTCATCGAGGGCCGAGGCCTCGGGGAACAAGCCCCTCTGGCCGGCATTTCGACACTTGGCATCCTCTCTCGCCTCGTGAGCCGTGCTATTCGGTAAGCAATGATATAATACTTACTCGAATCGAAGCGCCTCGATCGGATCGAGCTGGGAGGCCTTCCAGGCCGGATACAGGCCGAAAAAGATGCCGACGGCGGCCGAGAAGGTGACGGCGACGATCATCGCCGGGATCGAGACATACACCTGCCACTCGGTGAAGCGCGAAATGATGCTGGTCAGCCCCATGCCGACCAGGATCCCGAGAAGGCCGCCGACGCACGAAAGCGTGACCGACTCGACGAGAAACTGGGTCAGGATGTCGCGGGCCCGGGCGCCGATCGCCATCCGGATGCCGATCTCGCGGGTGCGCTCGGTGACCGAGACGAGCATGATGTTCATGATGCCGATGCCGCCGACGACCAGCGAGACCGAGGCGATCGCGCCCAGCAGCAGGGTGATGATGCCGAGCGTCGAGCCGGCCATCGCCGCGATGTCGGCCTGGGTCCGGATCTGAAAGTCGTCTTCCTCCTTGTCCAGGAGCCGGTGCCGCCGGCGCAGGACGGTCGTGATCTCCTCCTTGGCCGTGCTGACCACCTCGTCGCTCACGGCCGAGGCCATCACCATGTGGATGTGGGTGACGCCCAGCATGCGGCGCTGGACCGTCGCCAGCGGGGCCACGACGACGTCGTCCTGGTCCTGGTTCGGCCCGCTCTGTCCGCGCTCTTCGAGCACGCCCACGACGTCGAAGGGCATCTTCTTGATCCGGATCGAGCGGCCCACGGGGTTGATCGATCCGAACAGGTTCTCGGCCACGACCTTGCCGATCACGCAGACTTTCGCGCCGTTGCGCAGCTCCTGGTCGGTGAAGAATCGCCCGGAGGAGAGGTTCCAGGCCCGGATGCCGAGGTAATCGGCGCCGACCCCCATGACCGAGGAGGTCCAGTTCTGATTCGCGTAGACCAGCGGGGCGGCGGACCGGGCGATGGGGGAAACCATCGAGACCGACGGGCAGTCCGCCTCGATCGCCTGCGCGTCCTCCTCCGTCAGGGTCGTTTTGGTGCCGGCCCCCATGCGCGAGCCGCCCGACATCGAGCTGCCCGGCATGATCATGATCAGGCTCGTGCCCATTTTGGAGATCTCGTTCTGGACGGACGAATACGCCCCCTGGCCGACCCCGACCATCGTCACGACGGAGCCGACGCCGATGATGATCCCCAGCGCCGTCAGAAACGAGCGCATCTTGTTGCGCGCGATGCTGATCAGCGCGAGGCGGATGACCCCCCAGAGATTCATGGCAGCACCGCTCCTTCCTCCTCGACGGGAACCGGCGGCTCGACCTCATCGGCCGTGCCGTTCTGTTCGAGCGGTGGCAGCGCGGCGAGTTCGGCCGTCGCATCGAGCTGGCGCTCGACCGGCGTGTCGCTGGAGATCGATCCGTCCTTCACGCGCACGTTGCGCGTTGCATACTGGGCGATATCCGGCTCGTGGGTGATCAGGACGATCGTGATGCCCTGCGCGTTCAGTCCCTGGAAAATCGTCATGATCTCGACGCTCGAACGCGAGTCGAGATTTCCCGTCGGCTCGTCGGCGAGAATCACCGCGGGCTTGTTGACCAGGGCGCGGGCGATCGCGACGCGCTGCTGCTGGCCTCCCGACAACTGGCTCGAGGTGTGGTGCTCCCGGCCGGTGAGGCCGACCGAGGCAAGCGCCGCAAGAGCCCGTTCCCGCCGCTCTTCCGGGGGCACGTTCGCGTAGACCATCGGCATCTCCACGTTCTCGAGGGCGCTCGTGCGGGACAGCAGGTTGAATCCCTGGAAGACGAAGCCGATCTGCCGGTTCCGCACCGTTGCGAGCTGGTTCTTCGAGAGGTGCGACACCTCGACGCCGTTGATCTTGTACACCCCGTGCGTCGGCCGGTCGAGGCAGCCGAGGATGTTCATCAGGGTCGACTTGCCCGAGCCCGATGCGCCCATGATCGCCACGAACTCGCCGCGATGCACGGTGAGATCGACCCCGCGCAACGCCTTGACCGTGACGCCGTCCATGAAATACGTCTTGTGAACGCCCGAAATCTCGAGAAGGGGCGGTTCCTTCCCGGCCCGGACCGGCGAAGCGCCGTTCCCGGTCTGGCTCATAGGCGGATGGGGCCGCGCGGCGAACGGCTTCTTCCGTTTCCCGCACTCTTGTTGGTCACGAGGAGCTGCTGGCCGGGTTTGAGATCGCCTTCGACGAGCTCCGTGTACCGGCTGCTGCTGATGCCCGTTTTGACCGTGACCGGAAGAGGCATCGCGTCAGAGGAGAGGATCCAGACCCGGACATGCTGATTCCCTTCGGGGAGAGGCGGAAGCTTCGCGGGCGCGTATCCCGTCGGGGGCTTGAAGAACAGCGCCTGGGAGGGGATCCGGATCACCTTCTCCCGGCTCTCGACGAGGATCTCGACGTTCGCCGTCATGCCGGGCATCAGGACCAGATCATCGTTGTCCACCATCACCATGACCGAGTAGGTCACGACGTTCGAGGAGATGGTCGGGGAGAGCCGCACCTGGGAAACACGGCCCTTGAAGGTGCGCCCCTTGAAGGTGTCGACCGTGAACTGCGCGGTCTGGCCCTCTTTCACCATGCCGATATCCGCCTCGTCGACGGCCGTCTCGATCTGCATGCGTCGCATATCTTTCGCTATCGTGAACAGCGTCGGGGCCTGGAGACTCGCCGCGACGGTCTGGCCGACGTCGACCTTTCGCGAGACGACGACCCCGTCGATGGGCGAGTAGATATTCGTGCGGCTGAGATTGATCTTCGCGACGTTGAGAAGCGCTTCCATCTGGCGGATCTGGGAAAGGGTTCCGCTGTGCTGCGCCTGGGCGGCCTCGATCTGGGCCTCGATCGAACCCTGTTTCGCCCGGTAGGTCGCCATCTGGCTTTTCACGGCTTCGAGGGCCGCTTTCGACGAGGCAAACGCCGTCTCCGCCGAGTCGAGATCCGACTGGGAAACGAGCCGCCGTGCCGCCAGCTCTTTCATGCGCTTGTAGCTCCGCTCCGCATCCGTCACCGCCACTTCCGCCTTGCGGACGTTGGCCAGACCGACCTGTTCGTCGGCTTTCGCGCCCAGCATCGAGGCGCGCAGATTCTGGATCTGGGCGGTGCTGTTCCGCTCGTTCGCCCGGGCGTTCTCGAGGTTCGCCGTGGCCTGCTCGACCTGCGCCTGGTGCGTCGACGGATCGAGCTGG
>Ga0116157_10000089_pt1 | contig 99129 bp, 74 predicted proteins | sample AD_UKC048_MetaG_FD_89882 | JGI IMG/M metagenome (GOLD analysis project Ga0116157, IMG submission 89882) | Active sludge microbial communities of municipal wastewater-treating anaerobic digesters from USA - AD_UKC048_MetaG | ecosystem: Engineered > Bioreactor > Anaerobic > Digestate | place: USA... | reverse complement strand
ACCTTCCTCTAAAAACGAAAGAACTATGCGTTCTTTTTCTTTAATTGAAAATTTGTTTCTTGTTTTCTTTTTCATAAAAAACACCCCAAATGTTATGTCTAACTTTTGGGGTGCAGTTCAAAACTGGGCTTTTCTTATGAAATCGCGATTTGTTTTACTGGTTTAACCTTAGCCTCATCCTTTTTAGGAATGTTAATGCTTAGGATTCCGTCCTTGTATGAGGCTTTAATCTTATCGGTATCGGCAGTGTCCGGAAGGGTGAAGGTGCGCTTGAACGATGAGTAGCGGAACTCGCGTCTCATAACTTTTTCGTCATTGCTTTCCTCCTTTAATTCCTTTTCGCTGGAGATTTCAAGTACGTTGTTGTTCAAATCAACCTTGAAATCCTTCTTGTCGAAACCGGGAGCGGCAACCTCTATCGAGAAATCTTCTTTTCCTTCTTTGATATTCACCGAAGGAACAGTTACATTCTCGTTTTCGTTGAAAAATCGGTTGAATAGGTCGTCACCGAAGAACTCATCAACGAAACTGGGCAGAGTGTTTCTGCGTCTTAACATGGGTATCATAACTTTCTCCTCCATATTTAGTTAGACATTCAATTTATTGTTGTACTAACCTATTTTCAATGAGTATGCCAATGAGGTTTTTCTGAAAAAATGACATACTTTGTATTTTGTTGATGTCAAAATGACAATGTGTTGGTTTGAATTATCAAAAAGAACCATAAAGAATTCCTCTAACTTCATATTATTTCTCTATATTCCCCCAAATATTCAATTCCTTTCAGAATTAGGCACAACTTATCCACATTTTTTATAACTTTTGCAATCTTTTTTAACCGCAATTTTCTTGAAAACCAACGAGAATTCAACCGGCGTAAATGCTAAACTTAAGTCTGAGAATGAACTTTTTAGGAGTTTGTTGTTTCAGAACGAGAGTAGTATTTATGTGATACAAAGCCACAGGGTTGTTTTCTGTAACCCCAGTTTTAATCTTTTAACTGGCTATAATGAGCTTGAGGTTAAGGAGATTTTATTCTTGGATATTGTGCATCCAAAGGATAGAAAGTTAATCAAACTGCTTTTCCAGAACGATTTTAACGAGATAAAGGCTCGTAAATCTAACAGTTTTACCCTAAGGATACTTACCAAACTCAACGATTTAAAGTGGATTAAATCCAACGTTTCAATTATCGATTGGGAAGGTCGTCCTGCACTACTTTGCTCTAGTTACGATATCACCCAGCAAAAGGAGGCAGAAAATAACCTGGTAGAGGAGGAGCAGAATTTTCGCTTGTTAGTTAATGCATTTGGCGATTTTGTATTTATCGTTAACCATAACGGGAATATAGTACAGGTTAACCAAGCGGTTTTAAATAAGCTTGGATACAAGGAGCATGAACTGCTATTGGAATCGTTTTGTAAACTTCATCAAAAGAATCAGGAAATAGTTTCATCTACATTAAGCGAAGTTTTTAGTGGTGCCAGAGGGGCATACACAGCGGAAATGAGAACCCGAAATGGTAAGTATATTCCCGTTGAGGTGAGGATGATTAAAGGAGTTTGGAGTAGGCGAGATGTTATTTTTGCTATAGCACAGGATATTAGTCCTAGGTTGGAGGCCGAGAAGGTTGTAAAAGCCTCGGAGGAAAAATTCTCCAAGGCATTCAACACGGCCGCGGTAATGATGACTATTAGCACCCTGGAAGATGGAGTTTATCTTGATGTTAATGAGGCATTCCTTCAAAAAACCGGATTAAACAAGGATGATGTTATAGGAAAGGATTCCAAGGAGTTAGATATTTACGTTGATATTGACCGTAGGTCTGAGTTGATAAAACACATAAAAGAGAATGGACGGGTTAGCAATCTGGAAATTAAGATTTTAAATACTAAAAAGGAAGAGTTAACAATGTTGTTGTCGGCCGAGGTTGTTGATATTCAGGATAGCAAGTGCTTGTTGGTGGCCATGAACGATATTAGTATGCGCAAAAAGCAGGAGCAGGAGCTGCTTATTGCCAAGGAGATGGCCGAGGAGGCCAGTAGGGCCAAGGAGCGTTTCCTTTCTACAATGAGCCACGAGATTCGTACCCCTATGAACGCGGTAATTGGAATGACCAATTTGTTGTTGCAGGAGAAGCCAAAGCCTGAGCAACTTTCGCATCTAAAAGCTTTAAAATATTCAGCAGAGAACTTGCTTGCTCTTCTAAACGATATTCTTGATTTTAGTAAGATTGAAGCAGGCCGTTTGGATTTGATTAAATCTGAAATAGATTTACATCAGATGCACGCAGGACTTATCAGTTCATTCTCTCAGATGGCCAAAGAAAAAGGTTTAGAGTTATTGGGCCACATCGATAAAGATATTCCTCAATATCTTTCGGGCGATAGGTTACGACTTAATCAGGTGTTCACAAATTTGGTGGGGAATGCCATAAAATTTACCAGCAAGGGCAATGTATCTATCAACTTCAATCTAAATAAGAAAACTAGTAAAACTGCCACAATTCGCTTTATTGTTTCCGATACAGGGATAGGCATTGAAAAAGAGTTGCAGGATTTAATTTTTCAGGAGTTTACACAGGTTCATGGACAAATGAGCCGTTTTGGCGGCACTGGACTTGGGTTGGCAATATCAAAGAAACTTGTTGGCATAATGGGCGGCGAGATTAAGTTGCAGAGTACTCTTGGTCAGGGTTCCGTCTTTTATTTCGATTTAAAGTTCGATATTATTCCACAGGATAAGGTTCAAACGCCGCAAATAAACCTTGAAGCGGAGCTTCAAAAGGGCCATAAGTACAATGTGCTTATTGTTGAGGATAATGATTTAAACACGCTTATTGTACAACGTTTCCTTTCTAACTGGGGTATCAATCACGAGCATGCCGAGAATGGTTTAGTGGCGTTGGAGATGGTTCAAAAAACCGATTACGATTTGGTTCTTATGGATTTGGAGATGCCAGAGATGAATGGTTACGAGGCTGCAAAGGCTATTCGAAAACTTGATGACTCAACAAAAAAGGCTGTTCCGATTATTGCGCTTAGCGCATCGGCAATGCAGGATGTGAAGCGCAAGATATTTAGTTTAGGTATGAACGATTTTGTGCTGAAACCTTTTAATCCTGCGGATTTAAAACAGAAGATTTTGAAGTATATCGTTAAGCAATAGTAAATCTATTATTAAAATGATTTCTAAAACAAACATTGCATTAATTGCCTTGCTTTTCTCATCATTTGGTGTTTTTGCACAAACCACAATTGAACTCAAGGTAAAGCAATCCATTGGTTCTAAGGCAAAACTTTCGCGTTTTGTAGGTAAGGAAATTGAAGTTGTTGACTCTTGTCGTTCAAACGAGGATGGTGTTTACAAGTTCACATTAACCAAAAATGCAAATCAGGGTTTATACAGAATGGTTGTGGGAAAACAGAGTTCGTTCGATTTTATTGTAGCTAATGAGCCAGAAATCAAATTCGAGACCGTTGTTTTTGCTGTAGAGGATAGTTTGAAGGTTCTAGTATCGAAGGAGAATAAGGTATTTGTTGAGTACTCAAAGTTGAAACGTTCATCGGAGCAGCATTTGTGGATGCTTGGCTCGTTGCAGAATTATTACACTCCCGAGCAACCCTTTGCAGAGCAACTTAGGAACGAAAAACAGCGGGTTGAGTTTGAGTTTTCGCAGAAATCGCAGGAATTATCTAGGATTGATACTTCGCTATTTGTATTGAACTACATAAACTTGGATACTAGACCTTTTGTTGTAGGTGCAACCAGCGAGTGCTCTTACAAAGCTTTAATGGCAAAGGATTGGTGGAATGGGGTGAATTTAAACGATGATAGATTACTCAATACGCCTTTACTTATCAAGAATGTTTGGGATTACCTCGAAAATTCAATTTGCGATGATATTTACGACAAGGAGCAGCAGGACTCCATTTTTGCTTTGCAGATTGATTATCTACTGAAAATGCAAATGAGTGAGCGTATCCGTTCACAGATTGTTGGTTCCTTGTGCCGCGGATTTATCGATACCGATTATTTTGGAGTGCTAAACTACTTGCTGAATAATGGGGGCGAAGCAGCATCAATTTTAAGGAGCGACAATGAGTTTATGGCTCGTTTTGTCCTTGAAAAAAATCTTGCAGTTGGGAATAAATCTTACGATTTTAAGGTAAAACCAATAAGTGGTAAGCAATTTAAATTATCGGCCGATAAATCTAAGTATAAACTAGTAGTATTCTGGTCCATTTGGTGTCCGCATTGCGTTGAGATGATGCCAAGCATGATTAGCATTTACAACGACTACAAGGCGAATGGATTTGAAATAGTTGCTATCTCCATAGATGAGGAGGTTGACCAATGGAAAAAGTTTGTTGCCGATAAGCAGTTCCCTTGGATAAATATGCAGATTAACGCCGATTACGATAACCCAATCATTATTAAGTATAACGTTGACGAAACTCCAAAGATGTTCCTGGTGGATAAGAATTTGAAGATTGTTTCGCGACCATCTTCTGCGGAGCAGTTGAGGTTAAAGTTGAAGAAGTTGCTATAACGTGAGAGGAGAGTAATTCAACAAACCCAGAGGGTTTGAATATTTATAGCCAAAAGCATATTTAGCGATTCGACTCCAGCCGGAGTCGAATAATCCTTATTAGCAATCATTTCTATTGACATCTGATGCCGCTGGCATCGTTAGTCAAAAAAAAGACCCCGAAACAAGTTCGGGGTGACAATAATATGCTTTGAAAAATTGAGAAATCTTACTTCTACTCAAGGTAGGTATATCCGTACAATCCAGAACGATAGTTGGATAGGAATTCCTTACCCTCTTTGGATGAAATAACACCCGCTTTAACCGACGATGTTACCCAAGTCTCCAGGGTACGAACCAATTTTTTAGGGTTGTACTGAACGTACTCAAGAACCTCGGCAACAGTTTCGCCGTCAATAATTTGGTCAATTTCGTAGCCTTTGTCGGTAACCGAAACGTGAACAGCATTGGTATCGCCAAACAGGTTGTGCAAATCGCCTAAAATCTCTTGGTAAGCACCAACAAGGAAAACGCCAATGTAGTACGAATCATTCTGTTTTACTGAGTGTACAGGCAGGTAGTAAGAGATATTCTTGGTTGATATAAAGTTGTCAATTTTACCATCGGAATCGCAAGTAATATCCTGTAGGGTTGCAGCTCTGTCTGGCTTCTCGTTAAGGCGTTGGATAGGCATTATTGGGAAAATCTGGTCGATAGCCCAAGTATCGGGCAACGACTGGAATAGCGAGAAGTTACAGAAATACTTATCGGCAAGGAGTTTGGGTAGCACCCTAAACTCATCGGGAACATGCTTAACAGCCGTTGTAATTTGATGAATATCTTTGGCAATAGACCAGAATAATCGTTCAATCTGTGCGCGTGTTTTTAAATCAAGCAATCCAAGGCTGAAAAGGTCTAACGCTTCTTCTCGGATTTGTTGCGCATCGTGCCAACTCTCAAGCATTCGGGGCTGATTGAGTTTATCCCAAAGCTCGTAAAGTTCCTGTACTAGTTCGTGGTCGTTCTCGGTGATTTCATCATCTTCCGCCCAAGTGGGTAGCGATGAAGTTTCCAAAACCTCAAAAATAAGCACAGAGTGGTGAGCCGTTAATGAACGTCCGGATTCGGTTATGATGTTTGGATGTGGAATATCGTTTTTATCGCTCGCATCAACTAGGGTTGAAACGGAGTCGTTTACGTATTCCTGCAAGCTGTAATTAATGCTACTCTCGCTGCTCGACGAGCGTGTACCGTCGTAATCAACGCCAAGGCCACCGCCAATATCAACAAACTCAATTTTAAAGCCCATTTGGTAAAGCTGAACATAAAATTGTGATGCTTCGCGAAGAGCGATTTTAATACGACGAATTTTGGTAACCTGACTACCAATATGGAAGTGAACAAGTTTTAACGATTCTTTAAGTTCATTGTTTTCTAGGTAATCGAGAGCTTGCAAAAGTTCGCTGGATGTTAAGCCGAATTTGCTAACATCGCCACCAGAGTCTTCCCACTTACCGCTTCCGGAGCTAGCCAATTTAACCCGAATACCCAAGTTTGGTTTAATTTTCAATCGTTGCGATACTTTTGCAATAAGCTTAAGCTCATTCAGTTTTTCCACAACAATGTATATTTTCTTACCCATCTTCTGGGCAAGTAGTGCTAGTTCAATATAATCCTCATCCTTGTAGCCATTGCAAACAATAAGAGAGTCGCTACTAGGGTTAATTGCTATTACAGCATGTAACTCAGGCTTAGAACCAGCCTCAAGGCCGATATTGAACTTTTTACCGTGGTTTATAATTTCCTCAACCACAGGGCGCATTTGGTTTACCTTGATAGGATAGATTATAAAGTTCTGGCCTTGATAACCGTACTCCTCTGCAGCAACTTTGAATGAGCGCGACATATCCTCGATTCTGTTATCGAGAATATCCGTAAACCTAATTAACATTGGCGCAGATACATCGCGAATTTGTAATTCATCAACAAGTTCACGGAGGTCAATTTCAACACCGTTGTTTTTTGGAGTAACCACTACATTTCCATCTTTATTAATGGAGAAGTACTTTACTCCCCAGCCGTTGATGTTATACATCTCGGCTGAATCCTCAATGCGCCATTTTCTCATTCTTTTATCAGGATTTACGCTTTTTAAGTTGTTAAAATTCAGTAATTTATATCAAATGATATTGACTTGCGAAATTAAGCCCTAATTAGTTATAATACAACAGTTATTCTCAAAAATTTCCCAAACTAAACAGCAATTACTGAAAAATTAAAGTATTTTAACTTCCGTTCTTCTGTTTTGGGCTCTTCCTTCAGGGGTAGTGTTGCTTTCAACTGGTTTTGTTTCTCCATATCCAGCCCATTTAACTCTGCTTGCTTCTACTTTATTAGCAATAAGGTATTCTGCCACCGATTTGGCTCTGTTTTCGGAGAGTTTTTGGTTGTACTCATCGCTTCCTTGGTCGTCGGTATGTCCACCAACCTCAATTTTTATAGTTGGGTTCTGTTTTAGAATTGCAACTAGTTTATCAAGTTCAATGGTCGATTCTGGCTTTAGTTCGTATGAGTCGAGCGCGAAGAAGATATTGCGCAAAACAAGAATCTCATCCTTTACAATTGGATTAAGGAGAATCTCCAAGTAGTAGGGTTTATCGAAGGAGAAAATTCCTTTTAAGTCGAAATGTTCCGAGTGGAATAGGTAGTTTGGTGCCGATGCAAACAAGCCATAAGATTTATTGGTAGGCAAGCAAACAAGGAACTTTCCATTCGTTGGAGTGGTTGTGTTCATTATCTCTTTCTTGGACGATAAATCTACAAGGGTTATTTGCGCTTCTAGTGATTCCAAGGTCTTACTATCCTTAACAATTCCTGTAAGATATGATGTAGGTATAGGTTGAATTTTGGGGTAAAGATTAAATGTAAAAATGTCGCGTCCATGTTCCGGAATAATATCGGTGGAGTAGTATGCAACAGTTCCTTTTGCATTAACAATAAGCCCTTCCTCGCTTTTGTAGGTATTTATTGGATAGCCAAAGTTTAATGGTTTAGTCCATTTTCCGGCGGAGTCGAGTCTTGAAACGTAGATATCCATGCTTCCCATTCCTAAATGTCCGTTGGAGGAGAAGTATAGCGTTTGGTTATCGAAATGGATAAATGGCGATTGCTCATCGCCCGATGAATTGATTGGTTCTCCAATGTTCACAGCATTACCCCAAGTTCCATCAGGGTTCCTGTCCGATTTCCAAATATCGAATCCGCCTAATCCTCCTGGTCTGTTACTTACAAAATATATGGTTCTTCCGTCGGGCGAAATTGATGGTTGTTTCTCAGAATATTTACTTGCATTTATTTGTGGTGGGAGTTTTACTGGAGCAGCCCAAGTTCCATCACTTTGCATAACAGATGTGTAAAGATTGCATACACCGCTACATATGGTGTAATACATTGTTTTTCCATCGGCAGAAAGCGCCTGAGCCCCTTCATTGATTTCTGTGTTTATTGGCTCGCCAATGGGTGTTCCCTTATCCCAGTCTGATGAATTGTACTTGGTACTAACAAAAAAATCTTCCTGCCATTTAGTGTTTCTTATGCCTGTATTGACTGATTTAGGCAGACGAACAGTGTAAACCAGTGTTTTTTCATCAACAGAGAGGCTTGGCCAGTATTCGTCCAAATCGGTATTTACGTTTGAGCCTATATTTATTGGGTTATAAGGTACTGGATTTGCAATAGCATTTAGGGCAAACCTACAACGCTCAATGGCTTCGTGTGTCGATTTTTCAATTTCCTTTGATTTATCCTTGAGGGTTAGAAAATACTCTAGTTTCTCTTTTGCTTGCCGATATTCTCCAATTTGAAGCAAAAATCGACCTAAAGTATAGTATGCTCTAGGGTAAAATTTTGGATTAATAGCTATGGCCTTCTCTAGGTATTCAATTGCGCTGGGGATATTTCCCATCATATAATATGTTTGCGAGAGAACAAGGTGCGCTTCAATGAATTTTGGCTCAATTCTGATGCTTTCCCTTAATAATCGCTGTGCTTCAATGTAATCGTATCTATCGTAGGACTTAAGGGCTAGGTTATAATTCTCAATGGCACGTCGGTTATTTACGCTTAACTCTTTTTTTGTTTGCGCTACAGCAAATAATGGAAATAGAATTACAAGTGTATAAATGATTAATTTTTTCATCGCATCGTCCAATTGTTAGCACAAGATAACTTCTTTTTAATAAACAACCATAGTGCCATTCTTAGTCTGTCGGACTTTTTTGTTGTTTAACAAATCCAAATATTTCAATTTGTTCCAAAGTAATCCTAAAGACTATTGTATAGCCTTTGTAGATTATATCTCTAATTGAGTTGTCGTCAAAATAAATTGATTTTCTGTATTGATAGGGATTTGTTGGTATTGCTTTGATTCTAATAAGTATATCGTTTTTGAATTTTCGTGCTCGTTTAGGGCTATTGAGGCTTATAAATTCAAGATGATTCTCAAGGCGAGTTAAGAAAGTATCTTTAAATACTATTTTCATTTTTCTTAATTATGTTCTCAAGCCGTTTTTCTGCTTCGTCATAATCAATAAAAGTGGCATTGTCTTCAATAATATCCTTTAGTTCATTGGTCAAATACTTTTGATTCTGTGAGTATTCTTTGTCCTCGGCAATAATTTCAAGCTCGTCAGGACTGAATTTTCTCAGAAGCCACATAAGTTTATCGTAAACCTTATCGTTAACTCTAATTCTTATGGTATGCATTGTGCTCTTTTTTACAAATATACTATTATTTCGAGGGTTCTGATTGATAATTCTTTACGGTATATGCATAAATTTATGAGCCTGTAGCGATATTCGCCATTTTGGGTTTTGCATAATGAAATCAACAATGATAGGAACAATTTTTTCGTAAACGCTCCATTCGGGCTGAAGGAATAGCATACAGCTCGATTTCACCAATTTAGCATTTTCCTCGGCCCAAACCAAATCCTCTGGACTTGTTATTATCACCTTTAACTCATCGGCCTTCATGTGGATGGAGTCCACAGGTGGTTGCTGGCGTTTTGGCGATAAGCAAATCCAGTCCCATTGACCCGATAAAGGGTACGCACCCGATGTTTCAATGAATGTTTGAATTCCTTTCGCTTTTAACGTAGAGCATAAATAATCGAGAGGGTAGAGGCTAGGTTCTCCTCCAGTAACCACAACAGCTTTTGCTGGGAACGATGCTGCTCGCTCTACAATCTCATCAACATTTACAGGTGGAAATACATCTGGATTCCACGATAAACGAGAATCGCACCAGGAGCAGCCCACATCACATCCACCAATGCGGATAAAGTATGCGGCACGACCTGTTTGGAAACCTTCGCCCTGTAAAGTGTAAAATTCTTCCACTAAAGGAAGAATTTTACCTGAATCGAATTGCTTTATTGAATCGTTAAAGTTCATTGCCATTATTCGTTGTTTGATGAGAAAAGCAATTTTTTATCGCGTTCAATTGCTTGGTTAACCCATTCCTCTGGAACAATTTTCCAGGTGTTGAAACTGGTTGGGGTAATAACCTTTTTTTCCTCAATATATTTCATTATATAGTACCTTAAATCCTTTTCGGTTGATGTTTTTACTCGGTTTGCCAATTCCTCAGGAGCAATGCCACTACCTTTTGTGAGATGTCCACCACCGCCATTTCCACGGTAGGAGTTAATTGCAACGGAGTATGTTTTGTTTTCGTCAAATGGTGTTCCATTTGCCATTGAGTGGATAGTCACTTTATCTCCATCGGGTTTTGAAACATCTACAGTGTAGATAATTCCTGCAGCGGAGTCGAAGTTGTAAAAGTTAGCGAATAGTTGAACTTTCCCTTGTTGATTTCTTTGAATAGAGCCATCGGCATTGGTTTTGAATTTAATCAAATTGTCGTCGGCACTTTTCATAGTATTGAACCACACCGAAGCCGAATGCTCAAGGAAACCATCAATCTCTTTACCTGTTAACGACATGGTGTAGAGGAAGTTCTCGAATCGGTATAGTTTAAACATATCGCTTACAGTTACTTGTCCCTTTTTTATTGTCGATACAAAAGAAAGGGGTGCAACAAACGAAACATCGGCCTTTGTTAAGTTCAATTGTGCAGAGTGAATAAAATCGATAAATTCAGTTGGGCCAAAGTAGGCGTTGGCGCTAGTCATTGTTTGGGTAAACTCGCCAATTGGGCGCTTAACAAAATCCTCAACTTTCTTGTAGTCGTTGGCAAAGGTTGCCATAAAATCGGCATCGGATTTGAATTTCTTTGTATCGATTAATTCGCCTTTAATAGATTTGCTCTGAAGTTTTCCTTTCTTATCGAGGTTTACCACTATTGTAGCCTCAGATATTAACCTTGCACCTGAGGTTGGGTCCATAACAAGCACTGAGTCGCCATTTATGTTTGCAAATTTTTTGCATAGCTTATCGTGGTCGTGTCCAATTAGGATTACATCGAATCCTGGAACTTGTTGTGCAACAAGTAGCGAAGCGTTTTCATTTTTAGGTTCAGTGGCAGAACCTCCTCCATAGGTTGCATCGTGGCCAGAATGGAATAGTCCAATTATGATATGAGGTTTCTCTTTTTTCTGAATATGTTTAACCCAATAATTAGCAGTAACAATCATATCCTCGAAGTGCATATCGGGCCAGAGGATTTTAGGTAACCAATAAGGGATGCCAGGAGTTGTTAACCCAAGAACGGCAACCTTAACACCATCTTTTTTGATAACGGTGTAAGGTTTAAAGGCAGGCTTTCCTGTTTTGGAGTTTATTGCATTTGCTGCCAACCATGGCATTTTAAGTTCTTTTTCTATTGTGCGATAAACTTTTGGGCCTGTTTCAATATCGTGGTTTCCAATTGTTGCTGCATCGTATTGCATATAGTTGAATATCCTAGAAATCAGGTTAGGCTTGGTTTCGTCTATGAAATTAGAGAAATATACGGGAGGCTGCCCCTGAAGTATATCGCCATTATCAACTAGAATAACTTGCTGATTTGCATTAGCCCGTTCCTGCTTAACATAGGTATAAACGTTGGCCAAACCCGCATCCATAGGTTGATTTCTAATAAAATCGTATGGAAAAACAGCTCCGTGAACATCGCTGGTCTGCAAAACTTTTATGGTTACGCTTTTTTGTGCGAATGCAGATATTGTCAGTAGCAATAAAACTGTTGACAGGATTGATAGTTTAATTGACCTCATGGTAAATCGGGATATTATTAAAATGAACTGCAAAGTTAGATTTAAATTATAAATATCTAAAATCAACAAATTGTTTGGAATAAAGTTCCTGATATTGGTTTAAATATTGGCAAAAAAAAGGTGTCTCAATAATAGAGACACCCTTTAAATGTGTAAAATATCTAATTGTTACGATAAGAAACTGAGTAGAATACCCGCAGCAACAGCACTACCAATAACTCCGGCTACGTTTGGACCCATAGCGTGCATTAGTAGGTGGTTGGTTTTATCGTATTCCAATCCAACAAACTGCGATACGCGTGCACTATCCGGCACTGCAGAAACCCCAGCGTTTCCAATAAGAGGGTTCATTTTGTTGCCTTCTTTTAGGAATAGGTTGAATATTTTCACAAACATAACACCGCCAAATGTTGCAATAACAAATGAAACTGCACCAAGAGCAAAAATTCCTACAGATTTTGCTGTTAAGAAGGTTGTTGCTTGAGTTGATGCACCCACAGTTAATCCAATTAGGATTGTTACGATGTCAATCATAGGACCTTTAGCTGTATCGGCCAAACGCTTAGTAACGGTGCTTTCCTTCAATAAGTTTCCAAAGAAAAGCATACCTAGCAATGGTAAACCCGATGGAACAATAAAAGTAGTTAAAAGCATACCTACGATTGGGAAAAGTATCTTTTCCAGTTTTGTTACCTGACGTGGAGGTTTCATACGAATAACTCTTTCCTTCTTAGTAGTTAAGAGTCTCATAACTGGAGGCTGAATTACAGGCACCAATGCCATGTATGAGTATGCCGATATAGCAATTGCACCCATTAACTCAGGAGCCAAGCGCGATGAAAGGAAAATAGCAGTAGGACCATCGGCACCACCTATAATACCGATAGCACCGGCTTCCTCTGGGGCGAATCCAAGAAATAGTGCGGCCATATATGCACCGAAAATACCTAGCTGCGCAGCAGCACCAATAAGAAGTAATTTTGGATTAGATATTAAGGCACTGAAGTCGGTCATAGCACCAATTCCCAAGAAGATAAGTGGAGGGTAAACACCCTGTATTACACCAAAATAGAGGTAGTTAAGCACGCTTCCGCTTTCATATATACCAGTTTGGAATCCTGGTGTGAAGGGAATATTACCTACAATAATCCCAAACCCAATTGGAACGAGTAGTAGAGGTTCATATTCCTTTTTAATAGCAAGGTATATGAATATTAAGCCTATGAGAATCATAACTCCGTGTCCCCAGGTCATATTGGCAAAACCTGTATAGGATAGGAATTGTGTAAGATTCTCTATTAGGAACGAGAAAAATCCGCCTGATTGTTCCATAATGTTATCCGATAATTAATAGTACGTCACCTTCAAGAACAGAATCGCCTTTGTGGACTTTTACATCGATAACTTTACCTTCTTTGTCAGAGTCGATGTTGTTCTCCATCTTCATTGCCTCAAGTACAAGAATACGTTGGCCAACTTTAACCATATCGCCAGGTTTTACGTGTACCTCAAGGATAACTCCTGGAAGTGGCGATTTGATAGAGCCAGATGTTGCGCTTCCTGGGCTTGCTGTTTTTGCAACAGATGGATGAGAATCTGTTGTTGGGATAGCTTCTGCTCTAACCAGTTTTGGCGTTTTGGTTTGCTTTAGTTCTTTGTCAATTTCAACCTTGTATGGTGTACCGTTAACTTCAACCTCAGCAATATTTCCTTCCACGTTGGCAATGTGTACAGAGTATTCATTGCCATTTATTTTGAACTTAAAATCTTTCATTCGTTTAGTATTTATTAATTCTTTAAATTTTAATCACCAATCAGGTTTACTTTTTGGCTTGATTTGAAACCACTCTGTTGGGTACTTGGCGTAATCCATAAATTTTGGAACTCCAAGGAGAATACATTTTTGATACCCTGTTGATGGTAATTATCGCAGATTCTTGGTCGTGCTTATCGGTTTCGTATAAATGCAATGCTGTTGAAATTGCAGCAAAAACTTCACCTGAAACCTCCTCTTGAACCTCGGATACGTTACTTTCTTTTTCCGATTTAGCAGATTTACGTATAACCGCTTTTTGGTTGGCAGTTCCTATTGTTCTAAAAATTCTATAAAGAACCATCAACGCTAAGAATACAACTGTCATGGCAATGATAGCCATAATAATGCCAGAAGGGTCAAATTTTAGGAATTTTTCTCCTGCAGATGCTTTCTCAATTCTACCTTCGTTGGTTGCGTTTGGAGTGGTAAACTCGCTAATCTCCCAATTTGAACTACCATCGGGTATTCTGCTATAAACCTGGTCGATTCCTAGCATTGGTAAAGTTACGCTATCAATAACAGTAGTTCCATCGGGGCTAACTAAGGCTATAAATCGATGTGTGCTGTCCAGTGTGAAGTTAAGGTGTAACGTACCGTGCTCTGTTTTATCATCGGCAAAGAAAACTACAAACTGACGTAAAGAAATTCTAGAGATTGGGTCACCAGAAGGAATCTTGTACTTTTTAGGCTCATTCAAATCGTTGGTTAGATAGCAGGTCGCTATGTTAACGGAGTTGTAACCTAAGTTCATTATCTCAATCCAAGGACCACGTTGTCCGAAATTGTCGGTGTAGTTGTTGCTGTTGAAAAGCATCACCTCGTTAATGCGTAAATCGTAAATGCTTTGTGCATTACTTTTACTTACAGAGATGAATACTCCAAGAGCCAGAACTACAATATATTTTAACTTTCTCATCATTATAAGTTTATTGGATTATAATGGTAAGTTAGAGTGTTTCTTAGCAGGATTTGTATCCTTTTTGGTTGCTAGTGATTGAAGCGCACGGATAATACGGAAACGGGTATTACGTGGTTCAATTACATCGTCGATATAACCGAATTTAGCAGCAACGTATGGATTAGCAAATTTCTCTTTATATTCCTGCTCTTTGCGTAGTAGGAATTCAACTTTTGCTTTTTCGTCCTCAATGCTATCCAACTCACGGCTTAGTAACACTTCAATTGCACCTTTAGGACCCATAACTGCAATCTCAGCACTTGGCCATGCGTAGTTGATATCGCCACGTAGGTGCTTAGAACTCATCACATCGTATGCTCCACCGTAAGCTTTACGAAGTACAACAGTTACCTTTGGTACAGTTGCCTCGCCGTAAGCGAATAGGAGTTTTGCTCCGTGAATAATAATACCATTGTACTCCTGACCTGTACCAGGTAAGAAACCAGGAACGTCAACTAAAGTAACAATTGGAATATTGAATGCGTCGCAGAAACGAACAAAGCGAGCCGCTTTACGCGAAGCGTTAATGTCAAGTACCCCTGCTAGATATTTTGGTTGGTTTGCCACAATACCTACAGATTGACCGTTGAAGCGTGCAAAGCAAGTAACGATGTTTGCAGCAAAATCGCGTTGTAACTCTAAATACTCACCATTATCAACAACAGCAGCAATAACATCCTTGATATCGTAAGGTTTGTTAGCGCTATCTGGAATAATTTCGTTTAGAGCATCTTCAAGTCTGTCAATTGGGTCGTTGGTAGGTTGAAGTGGAGTTTCCTCAAGGTTGTTTTGTGGTAGGTAGCTTAATAGCTTGCGGATAAGCATAATGCCCTCTTCCTCGCTATCGGAAACAAAGTGAGCTACACCCGATTTTGCAGAATGAACGCTTGCACCACCAAGTTCCTCGGAGGTTACAGTTTCGCCAGTTACAGTTTTAACAACTTTAGGGCCAGTTACAAACATGTAGCTGGTGTTGCGGGACATAATGATAAAGTCAGTTAGGGCAGGAGAGTAAACTGCACCACCAGCGCAAGGACCAAAAATTGCAGAAATCTGTGGAATAACACCCGATGCAAGAATGTTACGCTCGAAAATCTCGGCATAACCACCCAAACTCTTAACACCTTCCTGAATACGTGCTCCACCGCTATCGTTGATACCAATTACTGGCGCACCAACTTTCATGGCCATATCCATTACTTTGCAGATTTTTGCTGCAAACATTTCGGATAATGAACCACCGAAAACGGTAAAATCCTGAGAGAAAATGTAAACTAAGCGACCATCGATTGTACCGTAACCAGTAACAACACCATCGGATAGGTATGTTTCCTTGTCCAATCCAAAGTCGATACAACGGTGCGATACAAACATATCAAACTCCTCGAAACTACCTTCGTCGAGAAGCATTTCAATACGCTCGCGAGCAGTGAATTTACCTTTTTTGTGCTGAGATTCGATGCGTTTCTCGCCGCCTCCCAGTTTGGCTCTTTCACGTAATTCGATTAACTCTTTAATTTTTTGTCCTTGAGTGCTCATATTAAATATGTGTTTGGGTATGGGAAATTATTTGTTTTTGTCTTCGCAGAGTTCGGTTAAAACTCCAATTGTTGATTTTGGATGAAGGAATGCAATATCCAATCCTTCTGCACCTTTACGGGGAGCTTTGTCGATAAGAGTTACGCCCTTTTCTTCCATATTCTTAAGTTGCTCCTCAATACCTTTAACGGCAAATGCAATGTGATGAATTCCTTCGCCTTTTTTCTCGATGAATTTTCCAATTGGGCCTTCGGGGTCGGTCGACTCAAGAAGTTCAATTTTGGTTTGGCCAACCATAAAGAATGCTGTTTTTACTTTTTGGTCTTTAACCTCCTCAATGTTGTAGCATTTTAAACCTAGAATATTCTCGTAGAATGGAATTGCATCCTGTAAATTTTTAACAGCAATGCCAATGTGTTCGATATGCGAGATGCTCATAATTAATATAGTTTAAGTTCGTAATTAAGTGCCGCAAAGTTACTTTCAAATGATAAGTTAAACCAGAAAAAAAGTCATCTATTTAGTTGTTCTTCAACATTGCTAAACAACATGTTTTGGTGTAAATGGAAAGGCAGAAATTGTATCAACGTAAATTAATGAAAAAGTTGGAGAGATGCAAGAGTAACTTCTGGAAGAGTTATGTTTTTTGAGATGGAGCTTTGGAGTGATGGAGTATTTGAGTAATGGATGTTTGTAGGCATATTCAATACTCCAACACTCCATTCATCCAATAATTAATTTCTTAATTAACTTATTGCCTCATTGTCTCATTCTCCAATCGCTCTATAGAACAAATCGTGAATTTGTGTGCGGATATTCATGTTGGCCAGTTTAGTGTTGTTGGCATCGGGGTAAACACGGTTCGATAGGAAAACATAAATAAGTCCATTTTCTGGGTCAGCCCAAACCACAGTACCAGTGAATCCTGTATGTCCGAAGCTAAGCGGCGAAGCCAATTCGCCAGCAGGCGAAGGTTGTCCTTTGGGTGATGGTTTATCGAACCCTAAAGCTCTGCGGTTGCCATTATTACCATTAGGCGTATTTATGAATGTATTAACTGTTTCTTGGCTAAAGAATCTTTCTCCTCCATAAGTTCCTCCGTTTAGGAACATCTGCATAAGTTTGGCCATATCGTTGGCGTTGGAAAAAACACCTGCGTGACCTGCAACTCCACCCATCATGGCAGCGGCAGGGTCGTGTACATCGCCCCAAATTAGCTGTTTGCGGAATGTTAAGTCGTACTCGGTTGGGACAATTCTTTCTTTATCGAATTTACGGTAGGGCTGAAATTGGGTGTAGTTCATTCCAATTTTCTTGTAGAAATAGTTTTCGGAAAGTTCATCGAGCCCCTTATTCTCAACATTCTCGATAATTCGTTGTAGATAAAGAAAACCAAGGTCGCTATACTTATATTTTCCAACTTCTTGAAGCGAACTTCTGTTTATACTATTGAAAATGGTGTCTTTTATTCCTTCGCAGGCGAACAGATTCTCTGTACAGCGAAATGGGAATTTATCGGTCTTTTTCAGACTATAAAAAGTTGGGTTTGCGCCCACGTACTTGTGCAGGAATGTGCGTTCCGAAACCTTAAAAGGATATTCGGCACTAATTGTTTCCATTGAAACTGGTGTGTTGGGCACAAGTGTTGAAAGTGTTTTAAGGTAGAATGGAATCCAGGGTTGAAGTCCCGATTGATGGAGTAAAATATCGCCAACTTTAATTGATGCTTTATCCTTATTGTTAATTAGATTGATGAAATTGCCAATTGGGGCGTTAAGTGTAATTCTTTGATTGTCGAATAATCGCATAACGAGCGGAACGGTTGTCGATATTTTTGTGATAGATGCAATGTCGTAGAGCATTCGCACATCCACATTTTCCTGAGAGTCGTACGTGGGTTTTCCAAAACTTTTGTGGTAAAATACTACACCGTTTTTGGCGGCTAAAATTTGCATTCCGGGTGTTACTCCTTGCTGAATAGCATCGAGGGCAATAGAGTCAACTTTTTGTAAGAATTTGGAATCAACCCCAATTTCCTCCGGAAGCGAGTACGAAAGCCTTGCTTTACCCTGAGTTTCATTACCTAGTCCTGCAACATACGAGTTAAATATGGAAACAGGAAGTTTACCCTTTGCGCCAATTCCTCCAAAAATAAGCTGCGCTGCTAAGTTTTGGCTATCGGTGGAGTTATCGTAAGTTATTACTATGGAAGCAAAAGAATATGGGTTGAAGAATTTTGAAAGTGAGTAAGGAGACCCGAAGTAGGTTAAAACCACTTTTTTCCGAAATGCTAAGTCGAAAAGGAAATTTGCTGCTTGGTTGGTTATTCCGTAGTTTTTGCTGAACCGAATATCGGCCGCATGGTATCCTGCAATAACCAGATTGTATGCCTCAAGTGCGTTAAGCAACGAATCGTATTCTGCAACAGATGATTCTGGATTTATGCTGAACGTTGTTAATGAAGTGTAGAGTTCCAATTGTTCGCGGAAGGCGTCTCCTTTATTGCTTCCAATTTCGATATATGCAATTTTAAGGGTGTCCAAGCCTTTAATTGGCAAAATATCTTTATTGGAAACAACGGTTAATGAGTTGGTGATTATCTTTCTGCGTAGAACTTTTGATGTTTCCCTATTTAAATCCTCGTAAAGATTTGTTAATGCTATAGGCTTGTACTTGTTTAGACCAACATAGTATTTTGCCTCCAAGATTTTTCGGCATTTTTCGTTGATTTCGGCTTCGGTTATTTCGCCGCTTTTCACAAGCGCCTCAATTTTATCAATAGATTCCTTTACTTTGGAGGGGAATAGTAGTATATCGTTACCAGCTTTAAGTGCTAAAACATTGATATCGACAGGGGTGTAATAATCGGCAATGCCTTTCATATTAAGGGCATCGGTAAAAATTAGCCCCTTAAATCCAAGGTCGTTTATCAAACTATTTTTAATGATATTGGCGGAAATACTTGCAGGTTTGAGTGAATCTGGCTCTAAACTGGGAACTCTAAGATGCGCAACCATAATACTATTAATTCCCCCATTTATTAATTGCTTGAAAGGATACTTCTCAATGGAGTCCAATCTTTCGATGCTATGAGAAACAGTGGGCAATGCTAAGTGAGAATCTTCGTATGTATCGCCATGTCCAGGAAAATGCTTAGCGCAGGCAATAATGCCGTTATTCTGTAAACCTGCCATATAGGCCAATCCAAACTTAACAACTCTTTCCCTGTTCTCGCCAAAGGAGCGAGTGTTAATAACAGGGTTTTGCGGATTACTATTAATATCCACAACTGGTGCAAAGTTGATATGAACTCCAAGGCGTTTTAGCTGACGGGCAATATCGCTTCCCATTTCGTAAACCAACAACGAGTCCGATGTGGCGCCAAGCATCATTTGGCGAGGGTAGGAGAATGTGCTATCCAAACGCATTCCTGGACCCCACTCTGCATCCATCGATATTATCAAGGGAACTTTTGCAAGCGACTGGTAATAGTTGGTTTGATTGGCTTGCCTTACAGGTCCTCCCTGAAAGAATATTAATCCGCCAATTTTTTGATTTCTTACTAAATCGGCAATTTCTTGAATATGCTTATCGTCGCGGTTGGAGTAGGCCGCAACCATAAAAAGTTGCCCAATACGTTCACGTAGCGTAAGTTTCTTCATTACAGAATCCACCCAGTTAGCCTGCGTAAGAGTATCCTGTTTTGCCGTAACAAAGTTCCTTTTGCTAGCAAATAAAGTATTAGTAATCAACACAAATACTAGTAAAAACGCGCTAAAACTCCTCATAAACTTAAATTTCAATAAATATTGGTTAACAAAAATAATTCCGAAATATTTCATAACCTATGATTTTTGAGGGTTTTAACCAACAGAATGTTGACAAACATCAAAAAAAGAGGAGTTTTTCAGGAGACTGTTTTTTGATATAGAACGCAGATGACACAGATTTGACCGTTTTACATAGTTTGCAGAACTGTTTGGAGCGTAGGAGTAATGGAGTATCACTCCAATCATCCATTGCTCCAATTGCCTTTTCGTTAAACTTTTTCGCCCTTTATGCATCAAAAAAAGGTTAACTTTAGTCACTTCATATATTTTCTAACCAACATTTATCAATATGAGAAAAATAACCCTTTTATTTTTTACAGCTTGCTGTTTTTGGATGGCAAGCGTTAATGCTCAGGAGGCAAGGCTGATGCGCTTCCCTGCAATATCCGGGAATCAGGTTGTGTTTACCTATGCCGGCGACCTTTATACCGTTTCTTTACAGGGTGGTGTGGCTCGTAAACTTACTAATCATGTAGGTTACGAGATGTTTGCAAAATTCTCGCCCGATGGCAAAACTATTGCTTTTACTGGTCAGTATGATGGAAATACTGAGGTTTTCTCTATTCCATCCGAAGGCGGTATACCTAAACGTCTTACACATACAGCTACTCTTAATCGCGATGATGTATCGGACCGTATGGGACCAAACAATATTGTGATGACCTGGAGCCCCGATGGCAAAAGCATAATTTACCGTTCGCGCAAGCAAACATTCAACGATTTTGTTGGTGCACTTTTCAAGGTTTCTGTTGACGGTGGAATGTCCGAGGAGGTTCCTCTTTCGGGTGGAGGTTTTTGCTCATTCTCTGCCGATGGCAAAAAGTTAGCTTTTAACAGGGTTTTTCGTGAATTTCGTACATGGAAATACTACAAGGGTGGTATGGCCGACGATGTTTACATTTTCGATTTCGATTCCAAGGAGGTTAAAAATATCACCAACAATATAGCACAGGATTTATTCCCTATGTGGATTGGCGATGAAATTTTCTTTGCATCGGATAGGGACAGGACAATGAACCTATTCTCCTACAATATTAAGACAGGTACAACTCAAAAAGTAACTAACTTTACTGAGTATGATATTAAGTTCCCATCTCACTCTGGCAACTCTATAGTATTTGAGAATGGAGGATACTTATACCGTTTCGATGCTACTTCAAAAACATCAACAAAAATACCTGTTACAATTTTCGACGAGTTTGCGTATTCACGTCCAGAGTATAAGGATGCAAGCAAGAATATTTTTGCAGCAAACATATCGCCAAACGGCGAAAGGGTTGTGTTCTCTGCGCGTGGCGATGTATTTACAGTTCCCGCCGAAAAGGGTATTACCCGTAATTTGACTCAAAGTTCCGATGCTCACGACAGAGATGCCAAATGGTCACCCGATGGTAAGTATATAGCCTATATTTCCGATAAATCAGGCGAATACGAGATTTATATTCAAAATCAGGATGGAAGTACGGGAGCAATTCAAATAACAAATGGTATTAATAATTATATTTTCGATTTTGAATGGTCGCCTGATAGTAAGAAACTAATGTTTAACGATAGGTTAGGACGACTTCAATACATCGATATTGATACTAGAAAATTAACCTTGGTTGATAAGAATGAGTATGGGCAGATATTTAGTTACAATTGGTCGCCCGATAGCAAATGGATTACTTACACTTCCCAAGATGTTAACAGATTTGGAATAATCTACATTTACAATGTTGAAACTTCAGTAAAAAAGGCTGTTACCGACAATTGGTACACATCTTCGCAGGCAAATTTCTCCAACGATGGGAAATACTTAGTTTTTGTATCCGACAGGGATTTCAACCCAATATATAGTCAAACTGAGTGGAACCATGCTTACAGAGGGATGAGCAAAATTTATATGGTATTACTTTCAAAAGATACGTCCTCCCCATTTGCATTAGAGAATAACGAGGTTGCAATTAGCCAAAAAACGGAAGAGATAAAGAAAGATGATTCAAAAAAAGCAGACAAACCTAAAGAAGATACAAAGAAGGAGGTTTCGTCGGTGGTAGTTAAAATTGATTTCGATGATATCATTTCAAGAATTATAGCCTTACCAATTGAGGTGGCAAACTATGGAAATCTTTACTGTATTGATGGAAAGGTTTACTATAACTATTTTAGTTTTAATGGTCGTAGGGGTGGAGCAGCCAAAATGTACGATTTAAAAAATAAATCAGAAGTTGATTTGGGTGAGTCAATAGGCTTTTCAATTTCATCGAATGGTAAAAAAATGCTTGTTTCCAAAAATGATGACTATTGCGTTATTGATCTTCCATCCGGAAAAATCAATATGGAAAAAATGGTTGACTTAAGTAGTATGAAGGTTTGGGTAGACTATAGTAAGGAGTGGAAGCAGATTTTTGATGAAAGTTGGCGACAAATGCGCGATTTCTTCTACGTTGAGAATATGCATGGTGTTAATTGGAAAGCAATGCACGATAAGTATGCTGCGCTTCTACCATATGTTAATCATCGTAACGATTTAACCTATATTATTGGTGAAATGATTGGCGAGTTGAGTGTTGGTCATGCTTATGTGAATAGTGGCGAGAAACCAGAACCAGATAGAATTAAAGTTGGTTTATTGGGGGCAAAAATCAGCAAACATGCTAGCGGTTATTTTAAAGTTGATAGAATTATTGAGGGTAAAAACTGGGATATGTCTACTCGCTCACCGTTACAGGATGTAGGTGTGAATGTTAAAGCAGGCGACTTTATTTTAGCAGTAGATGGTCAAAATCTACAGAATCTTAGCGATATATACTCTACCTTGGTTGGCAAAGCCAATAAGACTGTTGAGTTGGTTGTAAATAGTAAGCCCGATATGGCAGGAAGCCGCAAGGTACTTGTAACTCCAATTGCCGATGAGGCTAGTCTTTACTATTACGATTGGGTTCAAAAGAATATCCAGAAAGTGACAGAGGCTACCAATGGCGAGGTTGGGTATATTCATATCCCCGATATGGGCGTTGAGGGTTTGAACGAGTTTGTAAAATATTACTATCCTCAGTTAACCAAAAAGGGATTGATTATTGACGACCGTGGTAATGGTGGTGGTAACGTATCTCCAATGATACTGGAGCGATTAAATAGAGAAGTATACCGTCAAACTATGCGACGTGGAAGTGCTTATGCATCGCCAATTCCAACTCAAACGCATTATGGGCCTAAAGTTCTTCTTTTGGACCGTTACTCAGCATCGGATGGCGATTTATTCCCATACGGATTTAAGCGTTTGGGAATTGGAACCACCATTGGAACTCGCTCGTGGGGTGGAGTTGTGGGTATTTCGGGCTCATTGCCATTTGTAGATGGTGGCGATCTTCGCAAACCCGAATTTGCAAGTTTCAGCAGCGAAACCAGCGATTGGATTATTGAAGGCTATGGTGTAGATCCCGATATTTACCTTGATAACGACCCTTACAAGGAGTATATTGGCATTGATGATCAATTGAATAAGGCTATTGAGGTGATAAAAGAACAATTGAAGGAATACAAACCACTTCCAGCAATACCTCAGGCTCCAGATAAATCGAAATAACGGAATATTGAAGTTTGAAATAAGAAGTGTCCTCTGTTTGGGGGCACTTTTTGTTTTGATGGAACACAGATAACACAAATTTGACAGATTTACACAGCTTGCAGAATTGTATGGAGCGTAGTATTAATGGATTGTTGGAGTAATGGAGTATCGCTCCAATCATCCATCACTCCAATACTCTTAATAACTTATTCTCTTATTCTCTTATTCTCTCATTACCTCACTGTCCAATTGCCCAATTATTAGGATTCCACCACTTTTTTTCAGAAATTTACAGGGTCAATGCAGCAAATTTGTTTTCGAAAGAGTCTATAAAATAGAAAGCAATGAAAAAACCTGATCGGGAGATGAATATTCATTCGGAGCTTATTGAGCTATGCCGGCGTGGCGACAGCAAAGCCCAGTTCGAGTTATATAACTTATACTCAAGGGCGATGTACAATGTAAGCTGCCGAATTTTACCCGATAGGATGGAGGCTGAAGATGCCATGCAAGAAGCGTTCTTTAAAGCATTTGATAAACTTCACACTTTTCGCAACGAGGTTGCATTTGGTGCTTGGTTAAAACGGATTGTTGTTAATACCTGCATCGATTACCTAAAGAAAAAGAAGTTGCAATTAACTTCAATTGACGATGTGAAAGGTGTTGCGGATGTTCAGGATGGGACTGATGATTTTGTGCCAGATTCTGTTGAGGATATTAAGGTTGCGATGACTCAACTCCCCGAGGGATACCGCATAGTGCTAAACCTTCATTTGGTTGAAGGTTATGAGTACGAAGAAATTGCAGAGATGCTCGGAATTGCGCAGTCGAGTGTTCGATCGCAGTTTACAAGAGCAAGGCAAAAGTTAATAGAGTTACTAAAGCAAAGCAATAAAACTTTCAATTATGGAAAGGTTTAACGAATATATCAAGAACAACAGAAGTCTATTCAACGATGAGATTTTGTTGGAAGGTCATCAAGATAGATTTTTGGAAAAAATGAGGCAACGCAATAGGTCTCATATATTCCGGGTTGCCCTGTCCGCTGCGGCAACGGTGGTTTTAATTCTATCGCTTACAGGGGCTCTAGGATTATTCTACAATCAGGAGTATATACCTCAGTTCGCTAATGCAATTTTTGGGGAGAGAAGCCAGCAGAGCGTTTTAAAGGAGATGGATAGTTACTACAATAGTCAACTCCTTAGGAAATACAGAGCAATAGAGCAAATTGCGTTCAACGCAGACCCTTCAGTAAAGCCCGAAGTCTTAAAGATGCTTGCTGAACTAGAGTTGGAGAAAGAGCAATTAGAGAGTGATTTGAACCAGAATCCACGAAAAGAGTATGTAGTTGATGCTATCGTTCAGAACTACCAAGTTAGAATGGAAGCATTACAACGGATTCAGGATTCATTGAGCGAAACAAAGCAATAAAAATAAGATATTTTTTCAAATAGTGTAAACGATAAAAATCAATCATATGAAAACGATGAGAGTTATATCAGCCACTTTAGCCTTTCTGCTTATGGTTTCGTGTGCCTTTGCTGCTAAAGGTAGATTAAATAAAGTGTTCGACCGTGAGTTTGCTGTGAAGGAATCAACAAAACTTTACGTTGAGAACAAGTACGGTCAAATAAATGTGGAGAACTGGGATAAAAATCAAATCTCTATTCACGTTGAGGTAAAGGTTGACAATCCAAACGACGAGAAAGCAAAAATTATGCTCGATGCCATTGATATTGAGTTTTCTGAAACCGACAACGTAGTATCGGCTATTACAAAGTTCAATCAGGATATTATGAAGTCGAACAAAAGATTATTCTCATCAATCTCAAACGATGAGATGAGCATCGATTATATGATAAAGATGCCTAAGAATGTTGAAGTTGATCTTAATAATAAGTATGGAGATATTTTTATCAATGAGCTTACTGGGAAAGTATTGGTTAATTTAAAGTATGGAAATATTCGTGTAAACAAGTTTGAACGTGGTGATGCAAAAGACATTAACACCCTTGTTGTTGGATACGGAAGTGCTACTCTTGGTGATGTTAACTGGTTGAAAGTTGAAATTAAGTATGGAAACCTTAAAGTTGATAAAGCTCGCGCCATTGTTATCCTTTCAAAATATTCAAAGGTAAATATCGATAAGGTTAATTCTTTAGTTGTTGATTCAAAGTACGATGATTATACCTTGGGTTCTTTAGCTAATATTGTTGGTGAATCAGGATATACAAATATCAGTATAAACGATTTAAGTAAAAAATTAAATCTTACAACAAAATATGGCGATGTAAAGATTTCTAACGTTGCCGATAATTTTGAGAGTATAGTATTCAACGGTGCATATACAGGCTTAAAAGCTGGAATTAATTCAAATGTATCATATAAAATTGATGCGGTAGTATCGTACGGTAACATTAAGTTCGATGCGCCAACTGCAAAAATTAATAGAATAGAGCAGAATACAAGCACAGAGTTGAACGGTGTTATTGGAGCATCGGAAGCAACCAATTCAAAAGTTTATGTAAGAGCAAAGTATGGTAGTGTAACTTTGTCGAAGTAAATTTGATTATTTAAAGATAAACAGGGTGTTTTATTAAAAAGCACCCTGTTTATCTTTAAATATTAATGTTGTATGTACCTTTAATTAGAATTTTGCCTTTTAGTTGTTCGTTTAATATTTCCGAAAAGTTATTGTTTTTTCTTCCAGATTCGATATCTACCTTTCTAAAATAATAATTATTATTCTCTTGTTTATCTAGAACAAGAACAGCGTTACCACTTTCGGTTTTAATTATTGCATCGCTTGGAAGAGCTTTTACAGTATCTATACTTGTTATAATTTCGGACTCTACAAATTCATAGGCTATCGGATTTATTGCTATTTTGTCCGTTATTGCCGCATAGCACTCAATTGATTTTGTTTCGTTATCAATAGAAACACCAATAGAATTTATTGTAGCGAGTTGGTAATTCACCGTGTTGTTCGATTTAAAACGAACAGTTTGCCCTTTTTTCAGGTCTGCAATTTCATTAGCAAATACTGATAGTTTAACTTGAAGCATATCCGGATTGATAATTTCCAGAAGTTCAACCTGTGAGTCAATATAACTCCCAATTGATGCATTGAAGTTGGAGATGTTGCCCTTAATTGGCGATTTTAATTGGTATGACGAGTAAAACTCCCCATTCTCAATTTTTGACGTGCTTAATCCTAGTGACTCTATTTTCAGTTTCAATCCAGAATATTGAGCCATTGAGGCTTTAAATTCTGTTTCTGCAACAATAAAATCTTTCTCTGCAGTAACCTTTTCATTGTATAGAGACTTAACTCGTTCATATTCACTTTTTATTCGTTTGTAATTTGCCGATGCCTCTGCAAATTCCTTTTGAATTTCAATTATCTCATTGCCAGTTATCTCAATTAGATGCTGATTCTTATCAACAGATTCTCCGTTAGAGCAATTGATACTTTTGATTATACCGCTTATAGGAGCATTAAGTTTTGCAATGCCATTGGGGAGGGGAACAATAGTTCCATTACACTTCACGATGTTTTCAAAAAGCATTGTTTCAATTTCGCCAAATTGCATGGAATCTGTTTCGAATTGCTGATTTGTAATTTCTATAAGATCCGATTCTTGTTCTGCAACTTCTTGTTTATTGCCACAGGAAAACATTATAAGTATTACAGTGGCTAGATATAGGAGGTGTTTAATAGTTTTCATGTGTTTAGAATTTGTTAAGTTTCAGAATGTCAGTGGTGTTTGTTTTTGATTTTATGTTTGATAATGATTGCGCACACATGGAATACCTATATTTTAATAATTGCGTTTGGAGTAAATTATTGCATGGGTATTTCATACGGTTCTATTTTGAAATATAGTTAAGTTCAAGTGTTACGTTGGTATAGTTGATCAGATTGTTTAAATAATCTAATCTTATTTGGAGTGCGGTTTCGGTGCTTGTGGCAAATTTCAGAAAATCAATTTCGCCATTTTCAAAGCTAAGCCTTGCGGTTCTAGTAATTTCATTGTAAAGGTTTCCACCAATTTCGTTGTAGTAGTCTATTAGTTCTTTTAGCTTTAAGTGTGAACTTAATAACTCTTTTTGTTTCACTTTTAGTAGTTCAATTTCGAACTCAGCAAGGTTTTTGGTAGCATTCATTGCAAATTTCGACGCTTTTATCTTTGCTTTTTGTGCATTGAAAAATATTGGGATTGAAATGCCTGCCTCAAATCCATGATATCTCTGTGCATTCTCATAAGAATTAGTTCCCAGAAAGTAGTTAAATGAAATATTGGGCATAAGTTTGTTCTTTTCAACGCTGATGTTTGCAATGCTTAGCTCTTCCTGATTTTTCAGCCATAAAAAGTATGACGATGATTCAATTGCCTTTTCGGCAAGGGACAATACAGTAATTTCTGGTGAAACAACAAACGAACTATCGTAACCCATTAAGGTTTTAAGCTTTGTCAGGGAGTTTTCCATGTTGTATTTTATTTCGTTGAGCTGATTTTTTACCTGTTGCTGCTTGGCCTTAATGGTTAGTAAATCGAGATTGGTTATATCGCCCCTACTATTTCGGATAGTTGCTCCTTTTAGAATGTTGAGGTAAAGGCTATCAATATTTCCGTATATTTTCAATTTTTCGCTTATAACTTGTACTTCAACATAGTTTTGCGATACTTGCTTGATTAAGCTCTCTGTTCTGATTTTCAACTCGGTTTCGGCAATGCTGTACTCAACTCTTTTGGCTTTCAGCTCTGCGCTGTAAAGTGTGGGAAAGTTTATGCTCTGCGAAACACCCCAAACTTTTAGCGGGTAGCCATTTTCGGCAATATTATTTTGGTCGTATCCATAGGTAAAGGTTGTTTTATCCAGTGCAATAGCCGAAGGAATCAATGCTTTCTGCTCATCAACTTTAAGCGTGTAGGCTTTTATTTCTTTATTATTCTGTAATGCAATATTTACAGCATCATTCATTTTTAATTCTTTACTCTGAGCGAAAATACTAAACGATGGCAGTATAAGCAACAGAATAATAACGCTTTCCTTTGCTCTTATTAACCGTAAGGGGAATAGCTTTATTCCAATAACATTGTAAAATATATGGAACATCAAAGGCAGCGCTATCATTGTAAGCATTGTTGATGTAAATAACCCTCCAATTACCACGGTAGCCAGCGGTCGTTGTACCTCGGCACCAGCACCTGTAGATATTGCCATAGGCAAAAAGCCCATTGCCGCGGCACCTGCTGTTAGCATAACAGGTCGTAGCCTATCTTTTGTGCCTTGAATAATTAGTTCGCGCATACTCATTGCTCCATTGTGTTTAAGTTCCTTGAGATGTTCAATTAGCACAATTCCGTTTAGTACCGCAATTCCAAATAGGGCAATAAATCCTACGCCTGCCGATACACTGAACGGCATGCCCCGTAGCCAGAGGAGTAGCACCCCGCCAACGGTAGCCAAAGGAATTGCTGTAAAAATCATTATGGCATCCTTAAACGACTGGAACGCAAAGTGCAGGAATATGAATATAAGCAAAAGCGCAACCGGTACGGCAACAAGTAATCGGTTAGTAGCATTTTGCAAATTCTCAAACTGTCCGCCGTAGGCAATGTAGGTGCCCGGTTTTAATGTGATGTTCTTATCAACTGTGGCTTGGATATCCTTTACTACCGACTGTAAATCCCTGTTACGCACATTTATGCTTACTACCACCCGCCGATGAGTGTTCTCCCTCGATATTTTTGCCGGGCCCGCCGCGTACTGTATATTGGCCAGCTCCGATAGTGGAATCTGACTGCCGTTAGGGATAGGAACTCTAAGATGCTTAATGTCTTCAATGTTCGTTCTGTTTTGTTGGTTGAACCTTACAACCAGGTCGAAACGTTTCTCCCCTTCAAAAACTACTCCGGTTGCTACTCCACCAAATGCTGCGGCTAGGTAACTGTTGAGCGTTTTGATATCAACTCCATAGTGTGCAATTTTTGCCCGATTGTAATCAATTTTAATTTGAGGAAGTCCGGCAGTTTTTTCCAGAATAACATCACTAGCTCCAGGAATTCCCTCAATTAATTCTTTAATTTCAATTGCTTTTTTGTCGATATACTCCAAATCATCCCCAAAAATCTTAATGGCAATATCGGAACGAACACCGGTGATTAACTCGTTAAAGCGCATCTCTATAGGCTGTGTAAATTCGTATTCAATCCCGGGGATAGCCGAAAGTGCTTCTTTGAATTTATCTGCCAATTCCTCTTTGGTTTTTGCGCTAGTCCATGTTTTACGTGGTTTTAGTTTGATAATCATGTCAATTTCCTCCATCGACATTGGGTCGGTGGGAACCTCGGCTGCACCAATTCGGCTAACTATTTTATCAACCTCAGGGAAGTTCTTTATCAGAATTTGCTCCATTTTGGTTGTGGTTTCAATGGTTTTTGTTAGCGAAGTGCCCGTTTTTAGTACGGGTTGAATAACAAAGTCGCCTTCATCTAACGTAGGAACAAATTCTCCTCCAATTCTTGTAAAGAGGAATGCTGTGAAAAGCAGCGAAACCATGGCTGCACCAAGTACAATTTTTTTATGTGAGCAAGACCAGATAATTACAGGTGAGTAGGACTTGTGGGCAAGATTCATGAACCAATCTGAAATGTTTTTCTTATTCGATTTGGAGGGCTTCAGAAATAGCGATGATGCAACAGGTAACCATGTTAAACCCATTATCATTGCTCCAATAATTGCAAAGCAGAACGATAAAGCCATGGGCTTAAACATCTTTCCCTCAACTCCAGTTAACGAGAGGATTGGAATAAACACTATAAGGATGATTATTTGCCCGAATATGGCAGATTTCATCATTTTTGATGCTCCATCAAACGATATTACATCCATTATGTTCAAACGCTCATCGCCACTTGTTGCCTCTATTTCACTCTTTTTTACCGATATTTTTAATGCAATAAATTCAACAATAATAACAGCTCCATCAATTATAATCCCAAAATCGAGTGCTCCAAGGCTCATCAGGTTAGCATCTATTCCAAAAATGTACATCATCGAAATGGTGAAGAGCAGCGCAAGCGGAATCATTGATGTTATTACAAGTGCGGAGCGGATATTCCCAAGGAGAAGAATTACGGTGAACATTACAATTATTGCACCCAGTATAAGGTTCTCCACAACGGTAAATGTTGTTTTGGCAACCAGCTCGCTTCTGTCGACAATAGGATTTATAAAAACACCTTCAGGTAGGTTTTCCTGAATTTCTGCTACACGGTTTTTTACTTCAGCAATAACCTCCTTGGAGTTTGCATTTTTGAGCATCATTACCTGCCCAAGTATTGTTTCGCCTTTCCCGTTTGCTGTAATAGCACCGTACCTATTGGCGTGTCCAAACTTAACAGTTGCAATATTTTTGACGAGAATAGGTGTTCCGTTTGTGTTTTTAACAACAATATTCTCAATATCCTCTACAGATTTTACCTGTCCATCGCCGCGAATAAAGTAACTTTGGTTTGTTTTCTCGATATAGGAGCCACCCGATATGCTGTTGTTTGCTTCTAGTGCGTCGAATACCTCCATTAGAGTTACATTCATAGCAACCAGTTGCGAAGGTGTAATCGCTACCTCGTATTGTTTTAAGTAACCTCCCCAGCTATTAATCTCCACTACACCATTAATTCCAGATAATCTTCGTTTTATAACCCAATCCTGAATGGTTCGTAAATCGGAGGCGGAGTATTTGTTTTCGTATCCTTCTTTAGTGTCTAGTGTATACTGGTAAATCTCCCCAAGTCCTGTTGTAATTGGCCCCATTTCTGGTTCTCCAAAACCCTCCGGAATTTTTGCCGTAGCACTTTTTATTTTCTCGGAGATAAGTTGCCTTGGAAGGTACGTTCCTAAATCATCCTCAAAAACTATTGTCACTAAGGATATTCCAAATTTTGATACAGAACGGATTTCCTTTACCCCAGGCAAATTAGCCATTTCCATTTCAACCGGAGCAGTAATGTACTGCTCAATTTCCTGAGTCGACAAATTCCCCGACGTTGTTATAACCTGTACTTGATTATTGGTAATATCAGGGACGGCACCTACCGATATTTTAAAAACTGCGTAAAATCCAAATGAGGCTATTGTTAGTGTAAACAGAATAACTATGAGTTTATTCTTAATGCTGAAGTCAATTATTTTTTCAAGCATTTTTAAAGGTTTAGGTTACAAGTAGTTCAATATTAGTGTTTTTTCTTGATATATTATTGAAATAAAGTACAAATATAATAATTAATATATATAGATTATTGTATTTAATGGATTGTTAACAAATCTTTTAAAAATCTTGCTGTGTATGAATTATTAAAATTCACAATTTCCTCCGGGATTCCTTGAAAGATAAGTTCTCCACCTTTCTTGCCGCCTTCGGGGCCCATATCAATAATCCAATCGGCGTACTTGATAATATCGAGGTTGTGCTCAATTATCACAACAGTGTTGTTCTTTGCAACTAGTGCTTGAACTATCCTGTAAAAATTGTCGATATCGGACATATGAAGGCCGGTGGTTGGCTCATCCATAATGTAGATATTACTCTGGTTATTTAGTTCCGATGCAATTTTTAGCCGTTGCGATTCGCCGCCCGAAAGTGTGCTAAGCGATTGCCCCAGTTTTAGGTAACCTAATCCAACCTCCTGCAGTATTTTTAGGTGTTTTTTGATTTTAGCAACCGAAAAGAACTCGTAGGCTTGGTTTATGGTCATATCAAGAACTTCGGCAATGTTCTTATCTTGATACTTAAGTTCCAGCACCTCGGAGTGGTAACGTTTACCCTCGCACTCGTCGCAGATGGTTTTAACCGAATCGAGAAAGTGAAGTTCGAAAGTTAATACACCTTGTCCGTTACATTTTGGGCAAGCGCCCTTGGAGTTGAAGCTAAATAGCGAAGCATCGGCTTTGGTGGCTGTGGCAAACTCCTTTCGGATTAAGTCGAACACGCCAATGAACGTTGCAGCATTTGCCCTCGACGATTTGCCAATGGGCGATTGGTCTATTACTATGGCCTCGGGATGTTGCTTTGCGAAGCACTCGTGAATTAAGCTGCTTTTGCCGCTACCTGCAACACCAGTAACGCAGGTGAGTAATCCTTTGGGAATTTTAACCGAAACATTTTTTAGATTATTTGCTGAAGCATTGCGGATTTCGAAGAATTCAGTTGGCTTTTTACGGTTGAATTTTGGTTTTTCCGTGTTGTGTAGGTATTTCCCTGTGATGCTTTCGGTATGCGCTAATTCGTTGGGTTCGCCATTGTATACGACATTTCCGCCCAGTTTGCCTGCCTTGGTGCCAATATCCACAATCCATTCCGCAGCCCTAATAATATCGGGGTCGTGCTCAACCACAAAAACGCTATTGCCCTTATCCTTTAGCCTGAAAAGAATGGTAAGCAGTTTTTCCGTATCGCGAGGGTGAAGCCCAATGGAGGGTTCATCGAGCACGTAGAGCATATCGGTAAGGTTGCAATCCAGCTGTTTCGACATTTTTACCCGTTGCGATTCTCCTCCAGAGAGCGTACTTACAGGACGCTCAAGCGAGAGGTAGCCAACCCCAATCTCAATTAGTTGCTCTAGTAGGAATTGGGCTTTACGCAGAATAGGTTTTGATATTTCATCGTCAATATCCGATAGGAATGGTAGAACATCAACCAATTCCATTCTGCATACCTCATCAATGGATAAACCTTTTAGTTTGACACTACGGGCACGTTCATTAATGCGCGTACCGTTGCATTTATCGCAGGTTTTGTATGTGAAATACTTTGAGTAGGCGTTTTTCTCATCGTCGGAAGCTTCGTCCTCGGCTTTACCTGTGACCGATTTTTCCAACTTGCGGGCAATACCCTCGAATGTTCGGTTGTATGCAAGTTTTTGCTTGGAGTCTTTAACTTGGTATGGCTCTGAGTATAACAGATGATTTAGTTCGTCGTAGGTGAAGTGCTTCAAAGGTTTGTCGGGGTCAACTATTCCTAATGTTATTAACTCTTTCCAAAGGAATCCACCTATCTTATAGTGTGGGTGCGTAATTGCTCCTTCTCTAATAGATTTTTCGATATCAAGGAATAAATCTAAATCAATCTTTATTTGCTTGCCCAAACCGTGGCAGTGTGTGCACATTCCCTCGGGGTGGTTGAACGAGAAGTAGAACGATGGACCTATGAATGGCTTTCCAACTCGCGAGTATAGCAACCGAAGGTATGTGTTAATTTCGGTGGCGGTTCCAACAGTGCTGCGCAGGTTATTGCCCATTCGCTTTTGGTCAATAACAATTGCTGTGGATAGGTTGAGGATGTCGTCCACATCGGGGCGGGAGAGTTTAGGCATTCGGGTGCGAGCAAACGTGCTGAAGGTTTCGATAAGTTGCCGTTGCGCCTCGGTGTAAATGGTATCGAATAGTAGCGACGATTTTCCTGAACCCGATACACCAGTAAAAACAACCAGTTTGTGTTTTGGAATTTCCACATCAATGTTCTTGAGGTTATTGGTGTGGGCGTTTTGAACTATAATTTTATCTCGGCTCATAATTATTTTGATTTACGAGGCTAAAGTAGAGTGGGAGCGAGACTAAAAATAGTAAAAAACAGACAAAAAATTAAATGCCGAAATCTGTTGCAAGGTGGTCGCAGGAGCAGAGCGATAGGAATTCCTTTGGGGTGTATCCTGTGTAGTTTTTAAAATCCTTTATAAAATGCGATTGGTCGAAATAACCGTTACGGTACGCGTATTCAGTTAAATCGATATTTCTATCGCGGCTAATATCCAAAACCACCTCCTGAAAACGAATCAACTTAATGAATTGCTTGGGTGTTTTGCCAAGCAGGACCGAAAACTTGCGCTCAAGGCTTTTGGTTGTAACCGATAGTTTACCGGATAGTTCCAGTGCACTTATCTGACCTCGGTTTTGTTTTATTAAGTTGATACTATTCTGGATTAGTAGAAGATTACTGTTATGGATTGGTAGCAGTTTTTTTAGTAGAAAATCTTCAATCACCTCAATTCTTCTACCCATGAGGGTTTCGTTGCAGATTTTTTCTTCAATCTGCATAACCTCTTTATTAAAAATATCGCGAAGATTTACGCTTTGGTTTTCGACCTCCATAAGCGGAAACCTAAAGAAATGGCACGCCCCTGTTGGGTTGAATACCACAGCAATAACTCCTGCCTGACCAGAGGTTGAAACATCGAAATAGGAGTTGTTGATGCCGCTAATTATTGATTTGGGTTGATGCGTAAGTGTTGAGTCGTTATTCTTAACCACGAATGGTTTATGGTAGTGAAACATTAGCTGCACATTCGCAGTGGGTATAACACGTTCGCAAACATCACTTTCGAACGTGGACGATTCCATTGTCCAGTAATGCTTGATGTAGGGTTTAAGCGCCTCGTGTGGTTGAATAAACTGGAATTGCATTGGGTGCTAATTGTTTGTAAAAATAGCATTTAGAGGCGAAAATGTGTTAGTTATCTGAATTAAAATTTATTAAAACAAAAAGGGCTTTAGCATTAGTTTGCCAAAGCCCTTTTACTATTTCTTTTGATAAAATTAAATTTCAAACCCAATCATCTTGCCTTTTTTCATCACAAGTTCATCGTCGAAGTAAACATCAGGCTCTTTAACAAGTCCATCCAGGTGGCTGCTCACAGCAATGCGTCCACCCATGCTGATATTATTGCCGAAGGCAATATGGATTGTACCAAATACCTTTTCGTCCTCAAGGATTTCGCCGGTTAGGATAGCCTTGTAGTTTGTGCCAATACCAAATTCTGCAACGGCTCTAGCGTCGCGTCCAACCTTGTCTACCATAGCGGCAAGTTGCTCGGCCTGTTTACCGCCAGTAATGCTTTCGGCATAACCGTTAACAATTTCAATGGTGATTGGTGTTTCAATCATTCCTATTCCGGCCATAGAGCCATCAATTATAAGCTTGCCATTGGTTTGGTCTTCCCAAGGAGCAAGGTAAACCTCACCCGAAGGTAAGTTGCCACTCTCGCCCTTATTGCGCATAACGCCCTTGCTAGGAAGAATCTTACGGTCTTTAACAGGCATTACTACATTTGTCCCTTTTTCAGTGACAACCTTGATGGTGCTAACGCCAACCAGCTTTGCTGCAATAAAATCGGTTAAGGCGATAATCTTTTCGTAATCCGCATTAAGGCAGCGCACCATAGTATCGATATTGATACCAGGCATTGTGCCAAAACGAACGCCCAAAGCAGCCGCCTCGCGACGAGCATTGGTGTGAGTTAATGACATTTCGGTGGGACAAACAACAACATCTACTGCCTTCATCATGGCAGAAACAGAGGCCGGAGGCTCCTGCCCATTAATTTCGCGCGATTTTATCTCAACCAGAATGGATTCCTGGCAAAGTTCCTTACCTGCTTCGTGAAGTGCTAAGCCTATTTCGCGTTTTATCTCGTCGGTAACAATAAGCAGCGTTTCGGTTTTTTGAAGTCCCATACAATCGCGAAGCGCAATTATTGAGGCATCTCTGAGGTCTTTATCGGTGTAATTCATAATTCAATTTATTTGGATGCAAAATAAACATTTTTTTGAGATTAGAGGCCGAGTTCTGCTGTATGGCATACTATCCGAGTTTTTACTCGGATTAAAGAATGTGCAGCATAGAATTGCGATGCACGGTATGCCCATTCTAGGCATGGTACAGATTTTTTGCATCGCAAAGGAAGTGGATGGTAAGTATCACGCGTCAGGAGGCGCTCGATAGCGTTGGGATAACGATGGTTATGACCCAAACTTCCCGTAACGTTCATACTTCGAAAAAAGCAACAACATCTTTTTCCCATTCTTCTCGAACGGATAGTAATACTTATAATTATTCTTCTCTGTCCAGAAATAACTCCCGGTTTTGCCCTTTTCAAAAACCTCAAGCAAATAATCACAATCGTTCATACTGCATTTGTAGAACGAATTGTCGAAGTACGGTTTTTTTAACGATTCTTTGGTTGTCCAACCCGAAATTTCGAGAAATACAGTTTCATCCTTGTACTTTGCCGATGTTAGTATGGTAATTGTTGGAAATTCTTCCTTTTGATTCGACAGAACATTAAGAAATTCGGGAATCTTGCCGAGTTGGGCGGTGTCCTGTATGGATAGGGTTAGTTCCTCTATGGATTTCTCGTAGCGGGCTATCAAATCCTCGGCCTCGTTAACCAACTTTGCCTTCTCGTTCTGGCGCGATAGGTAATCGCCAACAAAAAGGAATGCAATAAGTAGCGTAACTACTAGGCAACTTGTGTAGATTACCTTTTTGGTGATTATTGATTTAGAATCATCCAGTTTCATTTCTTGAATTCTGCTGTCGGCAATAAGGCTGATATTAAGGCTTATACTTAGAATTGCAGCACAGGCCACAAGTACAAATGCAAAGCCTATGGCTGCAAAGAAAAACTCCGATGTTTGACTGGTAAACACGTTTAAATCGAAAGTTACAGATACTATAAACCCAATAAACCAAAGAATAATAAGCGCTATGGTTCCTAGCATTATCCAAGTGGTTAGGTTCGATATTTTTACTTTTAGGGATTGTTTCATGGTTGTTTAATTTGTTTTGATTGCTGACTATTTTATCTCAGAAATAATGAATAATTTAACCACAAAGTCGCTCAAAGTAAATCTTAAAGGCACTCAAAGGAAAATCATAAGACTACTCTTTTTATACCATCTTTTAAGTGTCTTACGTTGAAGTTTACTAATAAGCCTAATTTGCAGTTTGATAATTTTAAGTAGGTTAAAATTTGTGCTAAATGAATATCCGATAATGAATCAACTGCTTTTATCTCAATGATTATGCTATTCTCAACAATTAAATCAATTCGGTATCCCGTTTCTAATTTTACTTTTTTGTATACTAATGGCAATGCTTTTTGTTTTTCAACTTTTAAACCGATTTTATTCAATTCATAGTAAAGACATTCTTCGTATGCGCTTTCAAGTAATCCAGGTCCAAGTGCGGTATGAACTTGAAAAGAACAGTCCAAAATCTTTTTAAATATTTCCTCAATATTCATTTTTGACATTTACTTTGGGCTACTTTGTGGAGACCTTTGTTGCCTTCGTGGTAAAAAAAAATCTTATGAATTACCATATCGGATTCACAAACCCATTCTTCCTTATTAGGTTATATGCGGTTAGGCCAATATATGTTACCACAAAATTTAACCCCGAGATTATTGAGGCAAATACAAACAGAGCCCCAAATGTGCCAACCCACTTGTTTATGCCTGTAGCGTAACTTTCCAGCTTAAAGTAGCTCCACCAGCTGCCAAAGTGTGCGCTTACGCCTGTGGCCTCAAGGCTAAGTATAATAATGTTAAACACCAAGAAGAAAATTACCAGCGTTAGCAACCCGCGCCAAGCACCCTTAATATCGGGAGGGCTTAGCTCCATATGCGATGAGATACACATTGAGAGGTACAGGAATATCCAGAACTTATAATCGGCAAAGTTGCTTTTGCGGAACAGCGCGCTAAGTGTGTTCAGCGTGGAGTCCCATAGCGAGCCAAGCACTCCAGTCCACTCGCCACGTACACCACGCACTAGGCTTTTGCTTTGCTCCTCAATGGACGAGAATACATCGGTGTTGTTGGGTACTAAAAAGTACAGCAGCGCGTACAGAACCATCGCACCAAAAATTATTGGCCCCACGCCAATAAAGAAATTGCCAATTTTTTGGTAGGTGCTTTTGGTATCGTAGGAGTGGTTAACGTAGCCTATGGTTCCATCGGTGGAGTTGGGGCTGTAAAGTTTCATTTCGGTTATCTTATGGCGGAAAATCAGGCAGAATATTGCGTGTCCTAGCTCGTGGATTGGTGTGCCAATCCAGCCTGTAATAACAATATCGAGCGTTGTACCTGCTGTTTTAACGTATGTAACACGGGTAAAGCGTGCAAAGAGGTAAAGTATCAACCCGAAAATAAAAAGTAATCCTAAAAGCCAAGTTAACTGGCTGAATGTGGTAATAATAACAAGTTTTAGGAATTCGAGAAATGAGTTAAAATCGCCCATAGGTTAGTGGTTAGAGTTTGGTGACTCTAAGATAGATAATTTTAGTTTGAAAATAAGGAGAATTTGAGAATTTGAAATGGTACGGAGGTGGAATGTTGGAGGAATGGAGGAATGGAGGAATGGAGAGATGGAGTAATGGAGTAATGGAGTGTTGGAGTTTTGCTCCAATCATCCAAATCTCCATCAATCCTTTTATGTCACTTTTTGGGTCACTTGTCACCTGTCACCTGTCACCAACTACAACCCCAAAAACACATCTTGATAAACATAGAAGAAAGCGCTTGCTTTATCGGTTGTTTTTTCGGTTTCAACTCCATTCTGCATGATGTATTGGCGGCTTACGTGGTCGTAAATAATGGTATCGGTGGCCGATACAAAGCCGTAACCGTTGTTAAATGCATAGTACGCGAATGGTTGTGTGTGCTGGTTAAGGATGTCTTTGGAGAATACGAAACTAGAATGGTTCAAGTTTAATTGATTTAGTAGCGTTGAGGCTAAGTCAATCTGCGAGCAAACTTTATCAATCCTTGCTGGTTCGGTATTTAATGCGCCACCTAGCCAAAGCATAGGAATGGAAAATTTATCGGTAGAGTAGTTTGTGCTTTTTCCCAAGTGTCTGTGTCCGTGGTCGGCAATAAGTATAAAAAGTGTGTTGTTGTACCAATCGCGTTTTTTTGCGTCGGCAAAGAAGTTGCCCAGGCTGCTATCAGTGTAAAAAGCAGAACTTAAGAATTGGTTAACCTCCTCTGTTCCTGGGTATTTTGATTTTGTAGGGATTTCGAAAGGTTCGTGGTTGCTCAGTGTAAAAAACATCTTGAAGAATGGTCCTTTGGCAGTATCGATATCGTTTAAAAGATACTTGAAAACGTGTTCATCGTGAACGCCCCACTTGGAATTGCGGTAGTTACGTGGAAAATCATCCTGAGTAATAATTCTGCTAAACTTTGCTGAGTATAGGTACGAACGGATATTGGCGAAATCGGGGTCGCCACCGTAGTAGAATGATGCGTTATAGCCAGCATCAACAAGTGCCCCGCTAATGGTTGCTAGTTTTCGGGACTTTGTTGGGTATTTTATAACCGATTGTGTTGGTTGTGCAGGAAATCCTGAAACTATGGCAATAATACCCTTATCGCTGCGGTCGCCACTCGATATCATTTTGGTGAAGAATAGACCTTCGTTACTTAGCGCATTGAAGTTAGGAGTAACACCCTCTTTCCCACCAAGTGTTTCAATTAACTTAGAGCTGAAACTCTCTAACATAATCAACACAATGTTTGGTCTGTCCGTTCTAAGAACCTTAGTAGAATCGGGATTATTCTGCATTAGTTCAGCGAAAAGAGCCTGCGCTTTTTCTTTTCCAATGGAATCGGGATATCGCTTATTCATTTTACCCGATTTTGAGATGGAATACATCATATTCCAGGGGGCATTCAACGCAGCGTGATTACAGTATGTATTAGAGCTGAAATAAACCTTTCCTGGATTCATTGGAGCAATTCCCAAGCCTCCGCGTATAGGTAGAATCATAGTTCCTGCAATAACAATAAAAATAGGAGCGTACCACCATTTTCCGTTTTCAACCCTATTTAATGTGCTAGCAATCCATTTCCTATAAGCCCAATAAAGGCCAATAATAGTGAGAATTGTAACTATCACAAAAATGATAATCATAAAGGTTTCCATTGATGCCATTGCTTCTTTGGGTGTTTTAAGGTAGAGCAGGGGAGTTGCATCAATCCGAAAGCCCCAGTTACGGTAAAGTTCAATGTCGGAAATCGATATAAGAGATATTATTGTAAGTAAAAGTATAGTTTGAAATGCAAGGTAACCCTTTAGCCATTTTTTGTTTGCAAGGAGTAGGATTCCTATAAATATTGATGTTAGAAGTGTTATATATCCTGTTAACGATAAATCCATCCATGCACCACGTACTATAATGTTGACGAAATCATTAAAAGTAATCTGTAGGGTTTGTTTTAACTGGTAAACCATAAATGCTAGGCGAAATAAGGCAAATGTAAGCATCCAGAAGATGGAATATTTTAGTATAAAAAGGAGTCTGTTCTTCATTTTGAGTTACTTAAATTGATTTTCGAGTGCAAACCTAATTAATTTTAGAATATTTTTTAGGATATTTTTTGATATCAATATGTAATCTCAAGTCTCATTAAGCACTAGACCTTCCAAATTCTGTAGGACTTGGAAGCATCTAGAAGATTAGTTGCCCAAGCTATGATGTACCAAATATGTTAAAATCAGAACAAATCATACAACCTATTATCTTCCTTACTATTTTTGAGAAACCTTAACCCATAACTATGAAACCTTTTAAAACAATACTATCCTTCATTGTTATAATTCTTTTAGCCAACTCATTACTTGCACAAAAGTGGAGTATTGTCCTGCATGGTGGTGCAGGTGGTATGAAAAAAGAGAACTTTACACAGGAACAGATAGATAACTACCAAGCAGAGCTACTTAAAGCATTAGAAATTGGAAAAAATATTCTTATCAATGGCGGAACTAGTCTCGATGCTGTTGAGCAGGTTGTCCGATACTTGGAGGATTGCCCATTGTTTAACGCAGGCAAGGGCGCTGTTTTTACGCACGATGGTAAGAATGAACTTGATGCAGCCATAATGGACGGAAGAAATCTTATGGCTGGTGCCATAGCAGGTGTTGGCGATATAAAGAACCCAATTTCTACTGCGCGGTTGGTTATGGAAAAATCAGCCCATGTAATGATCGTAGGTAAGGGAGCATCGGATTTTGCTAGGAGTATGGGTGCAGAGATGGTTGATAGTAGTTACTTTTTCACTCAATCCCGATGGAACGATTTGCAAAAATATCTTGATAAAGAGAAAATGGGAACAGTTGGTTGCGTTGCGCTCGATATTCACGGAAACCTTGCGGCGGCAACATCAACTGGTGGAATGACTAATAAGCGCTACAATCGAGTTGGTGATGCTCCAGTAATTGGAGCTGGAACCTATGCTAATAATGCAACCTGTGCAGTTTCAGCAACTGGTCATGGCGAGTTCTTTATCCGTTACACTGTTGCACACGATATTTCTGCACTAATGGAGTATAAAGGTATGAGTTTGGTCGATGCTGTTAATCTGGTAATCAACGGTAAACTTGAAAAAGTTGATGGCCGTGGAGGTGTAATTGCGGTGGATAAGGATGGAAATGTTTGTATTGATATGAATACTACCGGAATGTTTAGGGCTTACGAAAAATCGACGGGAGAAAAGGGTGTGGAAATTTTTAAGTAACTTATAACATTAACTATATTTCCTTGTTATAATAAGAAATAGCCGTAATTTTGATTGATAATTTGCTGTATAGAATAACGAACTACAAACCATTAAACCAAATAAATAGCCATGGCACTATCCGTTCACAGTCAGGATGCAAAAAGTAAAGGACAAATTGAAATTTTTTTCCTTCATTTCTTTTTTGCACTAGTAATGATGGCAATACTCCTACTAATTATTCAATTGATTGGAGGTGCATTAACTTGGGATAATTATTCAAAATACTATATTATATTGATTCCAATAACGGTCATTCTTCCTTTAATTATTGCAGTTACAACTGCATTTTCATATAAAAAGGTTATCTTAACCATTTCGCCGTTAGCAAATCTTAACCAAGAAAAGTTGAAAGAGTTTTTCTTTAAGGAGGATTACAAGGCTGTTAAACAGGCCGATGGTAAAGTTGTATTTGAGCGGGCACGATTATTACCTCGTTTTTTAAGCCTTAACTTCGATAAGCCTTATATTGAGATAACTTCTACCGAGGCAAAAGTTTATATGCTCAAGCGATTATCGTTAGTTTTGATTCCTCAAATTCAAATGGGTAAACGTTTCGAAATTAATCCAGACCAACACAATGCATAGACTTCCATTTCTTCTTTTAGATACCGATACTTGTAAAAGAAATATTGATAGAATGGCCTCCAAGGCCATTCTGCATAAATTGGTATTACGTCCACATTTTAAAACTCATCAAAGTGCTCAAATTGCCGAATGGTTTCGCAATTTTGGCGTAAACAGTTGCACTGTTTCATCGGTAAAAATGGCCGAGTACTTTGCCAATGCCGGATGGACAGATATTACAATTTCATTCCCAGTTAATCCTTTCGAGGTTGACGCCATAAATAGCTTGGCTAAAAAGGTAAGTTTAAATGTGATTTTTTCATCGGCATCCAATCTGCTGAAATCCATTAACCAGTTAAAGGAAAATATTGGGGTTTTTATTGAGATAGATGTTGGGCATAACCGTTCTGGGCTCAGTCCTGATAATACTCGCGAAATTGCTCTGATGGTTAACCAGATTGAGGGAAATTCAAGTTTGAAGTTTAAAGGATTCCTAAGTCACGCAGGCCATACCTACAAGGCAACGTCAACCGATGAGGTTCTAAAAATTCATCGCGATTCGTTGAGCAAGTTAACCAAGCTAAAGGCATTTTGGAAGGAATCGCATCCCGATATTGTTGTATCGTACGGCGATACCCCTTCGTGTTCCATTGCCGATGAATTTTGGGGAGTTGACGAGATTCGTCCTGGGAACTTCGTTTTTTATGATGTTATGCAGAGTCAAATAGGTTCGTGTACCATAAGTGATATTGCTGTAGCAATGATTTGTCCGGTGGTTGATATCAACCAGAGTAGGCGAGAGGCTGTAATACATTGCGGAGCGGTTCATCTATCAAAGGATAATATCAAACTACCGAATGAAGAAACTTCATTCGGCGTGGTTTGTGGTTTTGATGGAAATGCTTGGGGCGAGCCACTTGAGGGTTTGTACGTTAAATCGTTAAGTCAGGAGCACGGACTTATTTCATTTCCCAATGAGTTTCCATTCAAAGTAGGCGATTTAGTGGCCATACTCCCCATTCACAGCTGCCTTACTGTTGATTTGATGGGCGAGATTAAACTAAACGATGGCTCTACAATCCAAACAATGAGACAGCACACGTTTTGATTTAAATCATAACTAATTACAGTAAAAATGAAAAAAGTATCATTGTTTATTTTAACAATAGGATTGGTTGTATTAATCAATTCTTCCTTTGCTCAAGTTACCGATAAGGTTGATTTTGAATCGTATTTTGTCGATAAAACAATGCGTTTGGACTATATCCACAGAGGTGATGTTTCAAGCGAGAAGTTTGAACTGGTTAGCGCGAAGCCCGAGGGCGTTTGGGCTGGCAAAACCTACCATTTAACAGACCCTTACCAGTTAGGGCTTTATTTCTATGAGGTTTACGATGCTGCAACAAATAAACTAATATTCTCACAGGGTTTTTGCAGTGTTTTTGGCGAGTGGCAAACAACCGCTGAGGCTAAGGAGAAAACCCTTCCGTTCAAGGAGTCAATTCGCATACCTTGGCCAAAAGCAAAGGTGAATATTGTGATGAAAAAACGCGATGCCAAGAACATTCTTCAACCAATATGGAATTTCGAAGTAGACCCAACTGGCTTTAATGCAGAGCAGAAACTTTCTGCTTTAAAAGTAAATCAGTTGGTGAATAGTGGCGATGTAAAATCAAAAGTTGATATTGTTATTCTGGGTGATGGTTATGCTGCCGACGAGATGAGCATTTTCCGCGAGGATGCCAATAAATTTGTGGAGTATTTCTTTGCGGTTGACCCCTACAAAGCACGAAAAAATGACTTTAATGTTTGGTCTGTTGAGGTCGTTTCTCCTGAAAGTGGAATAGCAAATCCCAACAAGAATTTCTTTCCAAAAAATCCATTGGAAACAACTTACAATACCTTTGGAGTTGATAGGTATGTGCTTTCTAATAATGATTGGACAGTTAGGGATTATGCTGGCGCAGCCCCATACGATTTTATAGTGATTCTTCTGAATTCCAATAAGTACGGTGGTGGTGGAATTTATAATCTTTACATCACAGCCGCTGCGCGTTCCGATTTTAACGACTACGTTTTTGTTCACGAAATGGGCCACCACATTGCCGGCTTAGCCGATGAATACTATCAAAGCCACGTGGCGTACGACCCAGCAAATACAAGTGTGGAGCCATGGGAGTTTAATGTTACCGCATTGCTAAATCCAGAAAATTTAAAGTGGAAAGATATTGTTACATTTGGTATTCCAATTCCAACACCTTGGAATAAGGCAGAGTATGAGAAAAAGGATTCAAACAAAACAAAAGTGCTAGAAAATGACCCTTATGCAGGAAAAGTTGGAGCATTTGAAGGGGCTAATTACCTTAGCAATGGAATGTACCGCTCCGAGGTGGATTGTATCATGTTCTCAAAATCGTTGCGATTCTGCAGAGTTTGTGAACGCGGGTTGAATCAGGTGATAGATTTATACTGTAAGTAGTCCGATATTGTAAATAAAATTAGCCCTGGTAGAAATTGCTCTGTCAGGGCTTTTTCTATGAAATTTTTATTCCAAGGAAAGTAACATCATCAACCTGAACATTATTTCCTTTCCACTGAGTAAACGATTCTATTAGTTGGTCTTTTTGCTTACACATTGGTTGGTTTGCAATACTGCAAAGCAATGTTCTGAGCTCGGTGTAACGGAATTTCTTCCCATTTGGTCCCCCAAACTGGTCTGTGTAACCATCGGTAAATATGTATATCGTATCTCCTTCAAGTAGTTGTACACTATGGGTTGAGAATGGGCTTCTGTCCAGAACGTATCCAATGGATTGCTTATCGCACTTTATTTGGTAAAGTGTATGCTCATCCGAGTTATGTAAAATAATTGATGACGGTGCAGGAGCAGATGATTTGCGTAAAATATGTAAGTAGATATTCGCCCCAGAAAATTTTAGTTCCTTTGTTTTTGGGTTGTAGTTACAGAATGCTATGTCCATTCCATCAAAAATTTCTGCCCCTTCGCGTTGTTCAAAGGAGTTGTGGAATAGCTCGTTAAGTTCGTTTAGTACATCACCCGGATGGGTTTCGCCCATTTCACTTACAATTTGGTTTAACCCAAAAGTACCAATAATGCTCATAAAAGCACCTGGTGCGCCATGGCCAGTACAATCGGCAACCGCAAAAAGAATTTGTTCATTAACTGATTTTAGCCAGTAAAAGTCGCCACTAACCAATTCCTTTGGTAGGAATATAAGGAAGGATTCCTTGAAAAAATCTTCGGGTTGCTGGGCTGAGCGTAGTATGGCTTTTTGGATTCTGCGGGCGTAATTTAAACTATCTGTAATATCTCTGGTTCTGTTTTCCAGAAGATTTTTTTGTTTTTCTATTTCTGTTTTTTGGTTTGTAAGTAGGGCATTTGCTTTTTTCTTTATTCTGTATTCTCTAATTGCAAATGCAATAACACCAAATGAAAGGGCAAGGATTATAACGAGTAACCGAACCTTTAATTTTTGCTGTTTCAGTTTTTCGTTGTTGCGAATAAGAAGTTCATTCTGATTGAAGATTTCTTTTTCCTTGATTCTTATGGTGGCTTGGTTCTCAAGTCGGTTTGCTTCGCTTATCTTTTGTAAGTTAAATAGGCTATCCGTTATGTTTACATATCTATTTAAATTGCTATAAGCCTGATTTTGTTGACCACTTAAACCGTAAATTTTTGCTAATCCTTTATATGCCTGACGTGTAAAATTATTGAGATTTCCTTCTCTTGCAATCCTTACGCATTGGTTATACGAATCAATAGCCTTTAAATTATTTCCAGATTCTTTGTAGGCATTGCCAAGGTTAAAAAGGGTGGTGGCTAACCCGAATTTATCGTTAATGTTTGTTTGCTCTCGGGTTACACTATTAAAAGTTTCAATGGCCGAGGTGAACTTTCTGTTTTTTAGTAAAACTTGCCCGTTTAATGTTTTTGCACGCAAGTGGAATTTTTTACTAATTGGTTGAAGTATCAAACTGGCTCTTTTAAGGTGACTTTGAGCTTCAAATAACTTTTCCTTCTGTAACTCAAGCGTTACAAGACTTAAGTAAGCCAAACCTATATTTAGCGAATCGTTTGCAGAGCTCAAGAGTGCAATTGATTTTTCAATGTACGATTGTGCTGTAGTATAGTTTCCAAGTTCGGTATGAACAACCCCTTGCGCTCTATGTATTTTAGCCAGACTAAGCGAGTCTCCAGTATTTTTAAAAAATTCAATGGCCGTAAGGTTTATTTCCATTGAATTTGATAAACGCCCCAAGTATTCCTCTGCATTTGCAATTGCAAGTAAATACCAGGTAATTTTTGATGTATCCTTTATTGCCTCGCTAAGTCTATATCCATTATATAGGTATTCTGTTGATTCCCAAATAAGGTCTTTCGCGAAATGTATCTCACTCAGCAAATGGTATACTATCTCGGTTTGCTGTTCTCTGCCTACTTCATTCGCAACCATTAATGCCTGGTTGGCATAGATTAGTGCGTTCTCTAAATCATTACTGTTGTAGTAAAGTCTTGCTTTTAAAGTAAGAGCATCTACTAAACCCGACCTATTTCCAGATGCCTCAAGTTGAAGTATTTTATTATTTATGCTATTAAGGGAGTCTTGATTTATACTAGGGGATTGATTTGCTGACGATTTTATAACATTAGACGTTTCTGCCCATAAGTATTTTGGAGCACAAATAATTGCCACAAATAGAAAAGTATACGATAGGATTTTAATAGTTCTATTCTGCATAACAACTCCAAGTAAAAGGGTCAATAATTGTTTTAAATATTTAGCAATTACAATATTACTAAATTAACTTTGAACTAGTACCTGATTTAACAAATATAATAAAGCATCGGCTGATATTGGTTTTGCCAAGTAATAATCGCATCCAGCATCAAGGGCTTTAGCCCTTTCGTCGGCAAGCGCATAGGCTGTTTGAGCAATTACTGGAACGGCTGGTTTTATCTTTTTTATTCTTTGTGTGGCCTCAAATCCATCCATCTCTGGGAGTTGTATGTCCATTAGAATTATATCAATATTGGCTTTATGTGAAATACAATCCACCGCTTCCTTCCCATTAAGTGCTCTAATAATCTTTAATCCTGTTGGTTTTAGCAATTCTTGTAAATAAATAAAGTTAGCTTCGTTATCCTCAACAATTAATGCGGTTTTGCCTAAATATGATTTTGATAAATTACTTGGAACTATTTTTTCTAATGGCTGTTTGTTACCTAAATCTGGAATAATTAGAGGTAGTGTAAACATAAACTTGGAACCAATATTAGGGGTTGATTCAACCCAAATACGTCCGCCCATTAATTCTACTAATTTTTTTGTTATGGCTAATCCCAGCCCTGTGCCCCCAAATTGGCGAGTGGCAGAATCGTCGGCTTGACGGAACCTGTCGAAAATTATTTGTTGCTGCTCGGGGGAGATTCCTATACCGCTATCCTTAACGTAAAACTGAATGGTTGCATTGTTCGGGATTTCATATCCAAACTCAATACTACCTGCAAATGTGAACTTAAGTGCATTGCTCAAAAGGTTAAGCAGTACTTGCTTTAAGCGGAAACTATCGCAAAGTAGCCACTGAGGATTTCCGTCCCTGTTGCTCTGTCTTACTATTTGAATATCGTCTTTCTTGAGTCGTTTTTTTTCAGATATGCATGTGTGCTGAAGTTCGTTTAGTAGCTCATCAATATTCGATGTGCTTCGCTTCATTTTTAGCTGTCCTGCTTCAATCTTCGCTAAATCAATAATATCGTCAACTAAATTTAAGAGTAGTTTGCCGTTATTAACAATATGCTGTGTGTATACCTCTCGTTTTTCAGTTTGAATGTTTTTGCGAGATATTAGTTCCGAAAACCCCAGAATTGCGTTCATTGGGGTTCGGATTTCGTGGCTCATATTGGCCAAAAATGCCGATTTTAAGGTATCCGATTCAACAGCTTTTTCTTTTGCAAGTAGAAGTTCTGCTTCGTTTTCCTTTCTTTGAATACTAGTTGCAATTTGAGTTGAAATGAATTTTAAAACATCCAAATCTTCTTGATTGAAAGCATTAATGTTCTGATAATTTTGAACTACAATAACGCCAATTATATCATTTTTTATTTTAAGCGGAACGCCCATCCAGCATAGCGCATCAGGGCCATAAAATTCTAGGTTGTGTTTCTTTTGTATTCGCTTTATCTGCTTTTGATTAAGAATAACTGCTTTCCCTGTTTTAGCAACTAGTAGTGCAAATGTATTTCCTTTAGGGTACAGCTCTTTAATGTTGTGTGAATCTGAAAGATATGCGAGATTTAGACTTAATCGAAATTTATCAAAAAGAACGATGTAGAGGTTATTCGCATCAAAAAGGTTGTTCAGTTCATCCTGAATTGTTCTGTAAAAGTGTGTGAGATTTTTTGATTCTGACTCGAATTGAGAGATATTGAGCAGAAGTTTATTTATCCGTTCCTGCCTGAATTCTGTTGTTATATCCTTAAACCAAACAATGTATTTCTCATTTTTTTGTGAATCAATATTTTTTACAACAACTTTAAACCTAAAGGATTGGTTGTTTGAGTGATGTGTAAATTCAAAATCGTTTAATCGGGCAATGCTCCGCCGTTTAATGCTTGGAAAAATTCCTCGAATTTTTGTCCCTTCCGCACATTGATTATTGGTTATGTTTTTAAGTTGATTTGTACAACGGATTACAATTCCCTTTGCGTTTACAGTAATACCATAATCTGGAATACTTTCAAATACACCATTATGATTTTCTTCAACTTGCATCCAATATCAATTTAAATTGTATAGCTCTATAAATATAGCATTTATTTGTGAATTGGATTTGAATAGAATAGTGTATCGAAATTAAAAATATTATAGAATTTCGAATCTATCCGCATCCAAATGAACAGGAAAACTCTCGCGGATTTTTTTAAGATTATCCAGAGATAATGTTGCAGTTATTATTTCGTCCCGATTTGGGTTTGCAATTGCAATAGGTTGACCCAGCGGGTCAATTATCTGGGAATCGCCAAAATGCTTAACACCATTGCCATCGTCACCGACTCTATTGCAAGCGGCTACGTAGCACTGATTTTCAATTGCTCGGGCAACTAGCAATGAGTTCCATGCATATCGCCTGCGTTCTGGAAAGTTTGCAACAAGGAGTATTAAATCGTAATCGTTTCTATTTCGGCTCCATACTGGGAAACGTAAATCGTAACATACGAGTAGCAGAATTCTCCACCCCATATAGTTAACCACAACTCTTTTGTTTCCAGCGCTGTAGTTTTTATCTTCGCCGGCCATTCTAAACAGGTGCCTTTTGTCGTAGTAAACTATATCGCCATTGGGATATGCAAAAATCATTCGGTTAAAATAATTACTGTTTTCTTTCGCAATGTAGCTTCCCGTTAGGGCTATGCTATTCTCAGTGGCCATTTTGCTCATCCATGCTGATGTTTCGCCAGGGTATAAATCGGCAAATCCTTGTGGGTTCATGCTAAAACCAGTTGTAAACATCTCAGGCAGTAGAATTAAATCGGAGTTGTGTGCAACTTCTTTTATCTTTTTTTCAAAGTTGATTTTATTGGCATTTGGATTTTCCCATTCAAGCCCAGATTGTATTATAGTTACCCGCATTTTGTTTACAGTTTATTTGCAATTTTATACCAATTTCCAGCGGTTTATTTCATTTTGCACAAGCGTATCGTACTCTGTGCTAATCTGTTTGATTAAATCGATATTGACGTTTAATTCAATGTCATCAATTTTATTAATTGCAAGTACTCCTGGCGATGTTCCAGTTATAAAGGCGCCATCAATTTCAGTGAGTTGCTTTTCGTTCAAGCATTGCTGTGCAATATCAATGTTTAATTTTTTGCAGATATCTATTACCTTAAGGCGAGTGATTCCTCCTAGCACCAAATTTAGAGGTGCTGTGTAAAGTTTTTTGTTAGCAACAAAAAATACATTGGAGCGGCTACCCTCGGTTATCTGCCCTGTCTCGTTTATCATTAAAACCTCGTAGCATAGGTTGTTTGCAATTACCTTATCGGCATAGGTTCTAAGGGTTTTATTTTCGGCTTTAACCTCAGGGTTATTTCTAGTTGCCGAAATTGTTTTTACATAAACACCATTTATCTTATCGTCTGTGCTAGGGTATTTTGAAGGAATAAAGAATACCGTTATGTTTGGCTGTGCGTTTTCAGCCTTATAGGATGCTATTAACTTGATGTTTTGCTGTTCAACAGGGTTTATATGTAAAAGTTCTTTTATAGATTTTCTGAGTGAATTTAAATCGATAGTTTTAAATTTGCTGAGTTCAATGGATTGCCTCATTCTACTTAAATGCTCATCCAGAAAAATAGGGGCAGAGTCACTAATTTTAATTACTTCGTAAATTACCTTCTCTCCACTTATAATATTATCGTTAAATTCCGAAATGGTTTTTAACCTTCCATTGTGAAGAAAATATTGTGGGTTTGAATTAACCAATTTGCTCATTTTTTTGAAAAAAGTAATCGTGCAAATTTAGTAATCATTTGCAGTTTGATATTGATTTTAATCCTTTGGAACAATTACTTTTTTACAATTTTATTCTTATAATAATCGTCTAGAATGCTTTCGATTAATGGAGTGTAGAATGTATTGAAGAATTCTGTTTTTTCCGTTTTCTTCTGTAGCAACTTGTTCCAGAATTTGCCATAGGCAATTTTGGATGTTGAGGTTTTAACAGGGTTCTCGGCAAAATCGCCAGCAAAATAGAAGGTTGGTTCATTTTCGGATGCTTGAATTATAGCAGGAAAACTTGCATTAAGACCAAGTTTGTTGAGTTGTTCTTTACCTTTTTCGGTTAAATCGAGATTGAAATTTGCATGAACAGTTGCTGTAACGCTTGGAACAATAAATTCGAACCAGCAAGGGTATAGTGTTTTCTTTGGAAGTTTAAATTGCTTTTCGCCGCTAGCAGTAGCTTCAATAATAGGGGTTAAGGTTTTTAGCGATTCCTCCAGTTCTAAAACATCAATTAAACCATCGTTGCTAATAAGAATAATTCCTTTACTCTGCTTTGGCCAAGGTTTTAGGTGTTGCGATTCATATAGTTTAGGAATCCATTCTGCAGGCCCGTATGGTTTTTCAGGGTCTAGTGTGTTAAAAACCCGTCCACACCAGCCTGTCCACATAAGATTGAATAGTTGTTCTGTTTTACTTCGGATTAGCGCATTGGTGGGGGTGCTGAACATATTGTATTCGCCAATTATTAACTTACCGCTCTCCTTCATTTTTTTTAGGAGCAAAAAGTCGTTTTGGTTTAATCCGCCGTACACTTTTGACGAGTGAATAGGCTGTGTAATATTTTTGTACCACTCAAAAGAGTAAACACCATAACAATCGGTATAATAGGCCGCATCGTAAGCGGCGGCATAAGCATCAACCTCATTAATACGAATAGCCTTAAAATCAAAAATCTCGTTTTCTAAATCAATCGGAAAGAACCCCCAGTAGTCTCTGGAAACGGAGTATGGTTCGCCATCGGGGCCAACATATCGGTTCTGATTTAACAACCAAACAAATGCCTTATGCTCAGGCCTATCTGAACGGATTACTGTTTTATCGAGTATGTAAATGTTGAGTTTTTTCTTAGGTTGAAATTTCCAAACAAAGAAAAGGGAAACAATGAGAAGTAAAACCAATATCAAAAGGATTGATACTTTTTTAATCAGTTTTTTCATTTTATGAGGGGTTATCGGATTATTAACTAAATCAACCTTATAGGAGGGAAAAATACAAAAAAATATTAACTATACCTTGTTTGCAAGGTAAATTTCTGGTAATGTTACTAAATTATAGTAAGACTTGTAGTGTATTGGGTGATTCTGGAATGCAAGTCTTAAAACCTTGCAAATACTCCGTTCGGCATTATTCTCCCATAATTATCTGGAACAACCAGTTCCCCTGATTCAATATTTTCCTTCTTAAAAATTGTATAGAGTAAACTTTTTGCAACATTGGACGAAAAGCCCATTGAGTAAAGGTTTAAAACAATGAAGAAATTGTTTTTATCTGAAATTTCATAACAAACTTTCAGTAACTCATTCACTGATTTTTCAAGAATCCATTTCTCGCCACTGGGGCCACGTCCGTATGCTGGAGGGTCTAGAATTATTCCATTGTAGGTTTTTCCTCGTTTAGCTTCGCGGTTTGCGTATTTTAGAGCATCCTCAATAACCCAGCGGATGTTTGAGAGACCCGATAGATTCATATTCTCATTGGCCCAGGTAACTGTTGGCTTAACTGAATCAACGTGGGTTACATCGGCACCTGCAGCGCAAGCCGCAAGCGATGCTCCTCCAGTATAGGCAAATAGGTTCAGTACGGTTGGCTTTTGTAAGTTAAAACTTTTAACTCGGTCGTAAATAAAATTCCAGTTCGATGCCTGTTCCGGAAAAATTCCAACGTGCTTAAATGCGGTTAGACCAAGTCGGAACTTCAACTTCATTTCCTTGTAGTTATACTCCACGTACCATTGCTTTAGAGCGTTGGGCTTGCTTTCCCAATCGCCTCGCTCTGCTTCGGCCACATAATTGCCCTGTTTGTATATGAACGTTGAGTTGGCAAGTTTTTGCCACTCCTTTTGGGGTAGTGCCTTATCCCAAATTGCTTGGGGTTCGGGGCGTGCAACTACTTGATTTCCGAAACGTTCAAGTTTTTCGAAATTACCAGAGTCAATTAATTCGTAATCGGGCCAATTGGGTTGTAACTGGAGCATATAAAATAAATTTTTGCAAAGGTAATGGTTTTATTTTATAGTCCATATTCTATTGTCCATAGTCCATCAATAAAGGCAAATCTTAATTATCTATGAGCCCCTGTTAATAGTAAGGATTAAGTGTCTGGGTTTAAATTGCAATTTGGTTTATTTGATTTACTATAGCCCCTATTTCTTTTTCGGGTTTTAAGCAGGAATTGCCATAACAGATTTGAATTTCCGATTTCTTTTCGTCATCAATATGTTTATAAATAACATAAGGATGAATTACCCCTTTTTGAATTTCAATTAAGTCACCCATGCTTTTACCAACTTTTCCAATATGAACAACCCCTAGCGATTGTGCCAGAAACAGTTCTGTCCAAGCATAAACAAATACTCCTCCGCTTTTTGTTATCTCCTCGATGTTAGCAAGCATTTGCAATGCCATCTTTTTGTAGGATTCGTTCGGAATAATTTCTGCCAAAAGAAATAGGTTAAAAGCCATTACTGCATTTGCCGAAGGCAAAACACCATCCATGAGTTCCATTTTACGGGCAATTAGCCTATTGCTGGTTGGGGTGTAGAAAAACATCCCTGAATTATCATCATAAAAATTGATAATTGTACTTTCTAGCAGTTGGTTAGCCTTGTCAATCCAACTCTTATCAAAAGTAGCATTGTAAAGCATTATTAGTGCTCGGATATAGTTGGCGTAATCGTCCAAAAGGGGTTCGGTATAAACCTTTCCTTTGCAAGAAATTCTATTCAGTTTTCCATTTACAAAATGGGTATCCTCAATATACCTGTTTGCCAGTAAGGCAAGGTCAAGGTAATTTCTATCTCCAAAACTAATATAGGCCTGAACCAAGGCGGAAATCATAAGCCCATTCCACGATGTTATAATTTTATCGTCAACTAGAGGTGGAACTCTATGATTTCTGATATTATAAAGTTTCTCTAAACTTCTATTTAACCTGTACTCAATTTCTTTAGCGGGAATATTGAAAATGCTCTCAAGTTGTTCATCTGTGCTACATCGCATTAATACATTGGTGTTTTCCCAATTACCAGCAGGTGTAATGCCAAACGCTGCACAGAAAATTTCCGAATCGTATCCCAACTCTTTTTCAACCTCGTCCTTTTTCCAGGTGTAGTATTCTCCTTCCTGACCATTGCAATCAGCATCCAATGCGCTGTAGAATCCGCCCAATGGCGATTGAAGTTTTTTGGTTATAAACTTAATTGTTTCATCAACCACTTTCTTGTATAGTGGGTTTGGGTTAACTCTATATGCTAATGAGTATAACTCAATGAGCTGAGCATTGTCGTAAAGCATTTTCTCAAAATGAGGCACATGCCATTTATCGTCCACAGAGTATCGGAAAAAACCTCCGCCTACGTGGTCGTATATACCACCTTCGGCAATTCGTTCAAGTGTTACTCCTACAAAATTGTTTATCTCGCTGCACTTAGAATGGTTGGAGTACTCAAGCATCAACTTCATAAAACTTGGCATCGGAAATTTGGGTGCACCTTTTGTTCCTCCAAACTTATAGTCTAAGGTTCTTTTTATTACATCGATATTCTCCTTTAACGATTCATTAGGGCTTTTAATACCAATATCTGCCTTACTATAGACTATCTCAGAGTTTGCAATTCCCTGTTCAAGTTCCTCTGCAACCTCTATAACTCTTTGTGGGTCTCTTAACCAGGTTTCGTTTAAACTATCCAGAATGTTTTTCCATTGCTCTTTAGGAAAGTAAGTTCCTCCGTAAACAGGTTTACCATCGGGTAAAGCAAAACAGTTCAAGGGCCAACCGCCGCGCCGGGTAATTATTTGAACGGCATTCATGTAAATCTGGTCAATATCGGGACGTTCCTCGCGGTCAACTTTTACACAAACATACTTGCTGTTCATAATTTCTGCCACCTCGAAGTCCGTAAACGATTCGTGCTCCATAACATGGCACCAATGGCAACTACTGTAGCCAATGCTTATCAGAAGCAGTTTATTCTCTCGTTTAGCAATCTCAAAGGCTTCATCGCCCCATGGGTACCATTTAACTGGGTTGTAGGAATGTTGAAGTAAATATGGGCTTACCTCGTTAACTAGGCTGTTTGGTTCATTTAACATAAGAAATATGTTTTAGGCATATTGTTTGTTCTCTCTTTTAACAAGAAAAGTGCTGGATTGTTGAAGTTCTTATAACTTATCTTTTTATTTTTTGATGTTCAATGTTCTTTTTTAACTATTTTTGATGTACTTAAAACCACTCAATACATTATAAATACTATTGATATGAGGAGATTAATTGCTTTTATAGTACTAGTTACCTTGGTAAGCGTGGCTGTTTTTGCTCAAAAGCCTGCTTATAGAATTGAGGTACAAATAGAGGGATTGAAGGATACATCCTTGTTGCTTGGATACCATTTTGGTGATAAAAAATTTGTAAGCGATACCGCTAAAGTTGACTCTAAAGGGGTTGCTGTTTTTACTGGCGACTCATTGCTTAAAGGCGGTATTTATCTGGTTATAATGCCCGGTAAAACTTACTTTGAGGTACTTGTTGGCAACAATCAGAATTTCAAGGTAAAAACAACAAAGGAGAATTTCTTTAATAACCTCAAGTTTTTTAATTCCGAAGAAAACACTGCATTTCTTGAGTATCAAAAATTTATGGTTGAAATGCAAAAGAAGAACAAAGAATTATCCGACCAGATGAAGGAGGCCATTAAGGATACCGTTAAGGCTCGCGAACTCAGAGGTAAACTAAACGACCTCAATACCGAGGTGGTTAAATACTGGGATAGCGTTATCGATAAGCACAAAGGTCAACTTCTATCATCGTTAATTAAAGCCATGAAGAATGTTGATGTTCCTGAGTTTACGACTCCAAAGGAAACTCCAAAATACGATTCTTTACAATGGGCTCATAGCTATCAGTTCAATAAGGTTCATTACTTTGATAATATAGATTTTTCTGATAGTCGGTTGTTGCGCACCCCAATTATTGAAGGTAAAATTAATACCTATTTCGATAGAGTTCTAATTCCACACCCCGATAGTATTACTCCACAGGCTATTGCTTTGGTTGAGAAATCGAAGGCGAATAAGGAGGTTTATCAGTATGTGCTGTCATTTTTGATAAATAAGTTTCTAAGTTCCGAACAAATGGGGATGGATGGTGTTTTTGTGGCGCTTTCTGAGAAGTACTATCTTGCAGGTCAGGCATGGTTTGCTGATCAGAAAATTGTTGATAAAATTGCTGAACGAGTAAAGGCCTTAAAGCCTAACCTAATTGGAAATTTGGCTCCCGATTTATGGCTTCCTAATCCTTATGGTAAGTACTTTAGATTGAGCGAAGTAAAATCAAAGGTAACTGTGGTTTATTTTTGGGATCCAGAGTGTTCGCATTGTAAAACTGTTACCCCAAACCTTAAGAAAACGTACGATAAATTTAAATCTAAAGGATTTGAGGTTTATGCGGTATTTACCCAAGGAGACCAGCCAAAGTGGATGGATTACATAAGTAAGCATGAGTTAGGTTGGATTAATGTTTGGGATCCAACATTTAGTTCAAACTTCCGTAACCTTTACGATATATACGCTACGCCCGTGATATATGTGCTTGATGCCAACAAAAAAATAGTGATTAAAAGAATTAGCGTTGAAACTCTCGACCAATACCTAGAGGCTGAGTTAAAGTAATATTTGCAATTTATAGCCATATGAAAGGGATACCTCATGGTATCCCTTATTTTTTAGAGGCATATTGGTAAGGTATTGACATTGCTATTGTTCCGATGTAAATTTATAGTTTACTAAAACATAATGGGATGGATAATTTAGCAAAATCGAAACCAGTTATAGCGATTCTTACTGGCGGGGGCGATGTTCCTGGGTTAAACCCAGCAATACGTGCAATTACAATACGTGCACTGCGAGAAGGATTTGATGTTATAGGTCTTAGGCGGGGATGGGCTGGACTAATTGAGATTATTCGCGATAAGGTGGCCGATAATAGCAATTGTTTTGAGGTGTTGACCGAAGAACGGGTAAATAAAGCCTTCAGAACAGGGGGGACGTTCCTGCATACATCGCGTACAAATCCTGCAAAGGTTGCAAAGGATAGCGTGCCAGAACATCTGAAATCCAAGTACAATAAACCTATAAACGATTTAACCCCCGATGTTATTAAAAATCTTGCATTTCTTGGAATTGATTATCTTATTCCCATTGGTGGTGACGATACACTAAGTTATGGCGTTAGGCTTTACCAGGAGGGATTTAAGGTTATTGCCATTCCTAAAACCATGGATAATGATGTTCCTGGAACCGATTACTGCATTGGATTTAGTACATGTGTAACTCGTACAATAGCATTGACTGATATGCTTAGAACCTCAGCTGGTTCGCATGAGCGTATTCTGGTGATGGAGGTTTTTGGGCGCTATGCTGGTTTTACCGCTATGCTTCCAACGATGGCCGGTGTGGCAAATAGGTGTGTAATTCCCGAGTTTAAGTTTAGCTTGGAGCGATTAACTGAACTTTTAATCGACGATAGAAACCATAATCCAAGCAAGTATTCAACTGTTTTAGTTTCGGAGGGTGCCACTTTTGAGGGTATGGAGCAAATGTCGGTTCAAGGAACCGAACGCGATGCCTTTGGTCATGCTAAGTTGGGTGGAATTGGCGATATCGTTTCAAGGCAGGTAAAGGAATTGTCTGCAAAGTACAATAAGGGTAAAACTGTAAACATTATCAGCCAGAATTTAGGCTATTTGGTTAGAGGTGGGGAACCCGATGCCATTGATTCCATTGTGCCAATGGCATTTGGAAATCTAGCCCTAGACTTAATACTAAAGGGAATTCATGGTCGCTTGGTGGTACTTAAAAATGGTCGCTACGACAATATGCCTATTGATGTTGTTGTGAGCCAGAAGAAGATTGTGAACGTTGCTCGATACTACAATACTGAACGTTTACGTCCTTTCTATAAGAGTTTTGAGATGCAACCGCTATTTATTATGACTAGTGAGTAGTGGAGTTGCTCAACCGTATGGTATTAAAATGGAGTAATGGATTGATGGAGAAAAAGAAGGAGATGCTTATGCATCTCCTTCTTTTATTTTTAGGCTATGTTATGCTTTAAAATAAGCAACCATTTCTTTGAGTTGCTGTGCTTGGCTTAGCAATTCCTCTGCACTCGATGCTATTTCCTCAGCTAACGATGCGTTATGCTGTGTTAATTGGTTTAGTTGCTGAATTGCATTATTAACTTGGTCGGCTCCTCCGTTTTGCTCAACACTTGCCGCGGCAATTTCCTGAACCAATTGAGCCGTTTTTTCAATCTGAGGAACAATGGACTGCAATTCTTTGCCCGCAGTTTCTGCGGTTGATACACTGTAAGTGGAGAACTTACTGATTTCATCCGCAGCAATTTTACTTCGTTCAGCAAGTTTTCGTACTTCAGCAGCAACTACTGCAAAGCCTTTGCCGTGTTCGCCTGCTCTTGCCGCTTCAACAGCAGCGTTAAGTGCAAGAATATTGGTTTGGAATGCAATATCGGTAATAACGCCAATCTTTTGCGCAATTTGCATCATGGAGTTAATTGCAACATCAACGGACTCTTTCCCCTTTTTGCCACCAACCGATGCTAAGTTTGAAATTTTCTCAGTTTCGCGGGCATTATCAGTATTTTGCTGAATGCTGGAAACCATTTCCTCCATTGAACTGCTAACCTCTTCAACTGATGACGCTTGCTCGTTAGTACGTTCGGAGAGTTGTTGACTACCTTGGCTCATCTGGGTTGCTGCAGCGGAAAAACTCTCTGCTGCTTCGCGGATTGATGTTATTATTTGTTTTAGTTTCTCGGCCATATCGTGAACCGATTTGTAAACCAAGCCAATTTCATCGTTTCTAATATCATCTTTACGTTGAATGTTTAACTCTCCGTTGGCTATTTGTGTTGTAACATCAACCAATGAGTAAATTGGCTTAATTGTTTGGCGAAGTACATAAATTAGGATTCCTATACTTATTGCAAATAGTACAGCCCCAAGAATAATCTGATACCACATTTGGCTTACAGCTTTCTGGGTGATAATTTCCATTGGGATTGACATTCGTACCTGCCAAGGCAATTTGCTTTTTCCAACATAAATAGGGACAAATACGCTAAGTAAATTATCCGTTTCAAGAATAACCTCTTCTCCTTCTTTGAGTTCTTTAATTTGGTTGTTAAAAGTTGAGGCATTATCTTCCTGTATGCTTTTGCCAATTAAATCGGCTTTAGCCGAATTTGCAGCGTAAACGCCTTCGTAACTTACAATGGCAATTTTAGCCTTTCCTTCGTAAAATTTTGAGTTCGATACAAGTTCTTGTAAGAAATCGATAGAATAGTCAATACCTGTAACTCCCATAAATTGAGAATTTCCAATAATTGGAGCCATGAAAGAAACCATAAAAACCATTTTGCCCTGAATTGGATAATGTACGGGTTCTGTTACAAAATCTGTCATCAACTCTTTAGGCTTCCAGTACCAAGGAGCTGCATCCTGCTTGTCATAATCAATTAATGCTTCAACTACATATCCACCCGATCCGTTTTTGGTAAGATATGAAACAAATCTACCTGAATTATCATGACCGGCAGCGTTCACATACCTTGAATCCATTCCATCGAAGACATTAGGTTCGAAGCAAATGGTAAAACCAAGATTATCTGAATTGCTTAGAAGTACCCTTGAGGCCATCAATTGAGCCTGTTCACGACTAATTGCCTTGTCTTTTTTTCCAGCAACATAACTCAAGGCATCGGCCATGGCACTAGCCGAAAGCATAGCTTTATCCATCCTAGACTTTACCTCGCCAGCATAATTCTTTGAAACAGCAATGGCCTCTTCCTTTGCCGCACTTATGGCAGTTTTCATGGCATTAATTGTGCTGAAAAGCACAAGTGCCGCCACAGTAAGAAATACACCAACACCAACTAACATTGTTAATCGGAGTTGAATGGAAAAGAATCTTCCTTTCATATATAATTAGATTATAGAGTTATACCAACTACAAAAAAAACATCTTCTTTAGCGGGGTTCACAACAAAAGTAGCACTTACTGGAAGTTTGAATTTCTCTGTAATTTCAATCTCCTTAGTTGTTTTAAACCCAACATTAACAACATTGGGTTCGTGGTGATAGAATCCTTCATTTAGCGTACCTCCAACAAATAAATCGAAATTATAATCTCCTATTTTAACAGGATAGCCTAATTCTAAGTACGTTGAGTAATTTTGATCGCCATTATTATCGGTATCGTATCCATAAAAGAACGATGCCAGAGTTACACTTAGTGGAAAACTCTCGGTTCCAGCCCAAGCCAGCGTTCCCTCAAGTAAATGCCCTGTGGTATTCTTATCCCAGTTGAAGTAATCAACAGAGTCTAGCTTCCATTCGTACTCGTTATAGTAATCGTATAAAGTAAAGGATAAATTTCCAATGGTATAGGTGGCGAATAAATCAATTTCCGAATACTCCTGCGATGTTCCAAACGATGCCCAACTACCAAGAGTAAGCCCTCCTGCTGTAAGAGAGATTGTAGGTTGAATGTTTGGATTTGAACCATAAAGCAAGCCCCTCCATACATACCTACTTACGAAGTCGACACTGTAGTCGACACTTACCTTACTGTTCTGATTTTCTTCCTGTGCTATAACAAGATTACAGCCTAAAAAGAGCAATATTATTCCGCTCAATAGAGTTTTTTTCATCATAGTTGTACGGTTTAAGGTTATGCCAACAATTTATGGCAAAATTCAAAACAGACGGCGAGACTATGATGTTTTTTTAGTTGTTATACAGATGATTTACATCACCTCAATTAGGCTTGATTTTCTCTGATAAGGCAGCAGTTAAGGAATGGAGAAGTTTTACATCCTCAGCATCGAGTTCTGTAATTCGTTCAATAAGCCTTCCATTAATTAGTTTGTCGGGGCCTAGTTCAATTGCACTTAAAATCGTCTGAACCTTAACGATTAAGGCTTTAAGGCTATCAGGATTTTGATTTTTTATTTGTTTTTCTGGGCTTTCGATATTCAAGAATGAAAGTGTGTAAGCATAAATCATTACAGATTGTGCTAGGTTTAACGATGGATACTGCGTTTTTAATGGGATGTTAGAAACTCTATGGCACAGAGCTATTTCCTCGTTGGTTAGGCCCGATTCCTCTCTACCAAATACAATGGCTATGCTGTTTATGGTATCGCCTTTTTTTTCAATGAAATCGGTTAATTCGTTGCATGGAATAATATCGAGTTTAACCCAGCGCTGCTTTGCCGATGTGGCAAAAACAAAATCTACATCCTTAATTGCCTCCTCTAACGATTGGTAAACCTTAGCGCTCTCCAGAATATCGTTGGATGCGTGGGCAAGCATTCGGGCTTTCATTTCCAAATGGTCGCAGGGGTTTACAAGGCGTAAGTCGCCAAAGCCCATTGTTTTTATTGCACGCGCAGCGGCTCCAACATTCTCGGGAACTGCAGGTTCAACCAGTATAAAGCTAACTTCCATTTATTGTGGCGGTGTTAATAGTGTTTCGATATTTTCGTTTTGCAAAATTATCAATCCTAAGCGTTCGTTCGATTTTCCTTCGCGAATTTTATAGCTGAATGCTGGTTTCCCGTTTTCTACAGAGGAGTCAAAATATCGGAAAAATACGTTGGGTATTCCATCAATCTCCTTTGATATTTCCGTGATATGCGATGCAAGGATAAACATACTCGATTTCCATTGCAATAGTCCATTGATTACAAGCATTGAGCCATCAAATGCGTCCTTTATATTGGTACCCTTGAACAGTTCATCAAAAATCATAAACACTTTCTTCTCCTTTTGCAGGGTTTCCGCTGCTTTTCGAACACGCATAACCTCGCTGTAGAAGTAACTGTAGCCAATGCTAAGGTTATCGGTAGTATTTAAACTGCTGAATAGTGCGTTGAATGGCGATATTTTCATTGATTTTGCAGGAACAGCCATTCCCAACTGTGCCATATAAATAGCAATTCCACACGATTTTAGGAATGTTGTTTTTCCTGCCATATTTGGCCCAGTGAGGAATAGGAATTGCTTACCGGCATCGTACTTAATGCTATTGGCAATAGGATTCTTTATGAATAGATGGAATAAATCTTCAATTTCGAGAACAGAATCTTCGGAGTCAACTATCTCTGGAAAATTCAAATTGTATTGTTTAATAGATTCAGCCATCGATGTGTAGGCTTCAAAACTATATGCAATTTCCAGCAGAGTCAGTATTTTAAGTTTATGGGTAGAGCGGAACCATTGGTCAATAGTAATTAAATCGACAAAATCAAGTGATTGGATATCCTTAATCTCGCAGGCGGTTCTTATGTCTTTTTCATTAAAAATTTCGTTTGCTGAGCTATATGCATCCTTTAGTAATTTGGGGAGTTTGCTGGAATCAAAACCATCAAAATACTTTTTCATAATTTGCACAAAGTGCAATGTGTTCTTAGAGCCTTTTAGTGCGGTTCCTTTAAAATCCTTGTACTTTATCCTATAAATTAAACCCTCAAAGAATCGTGAAATGGGGTTGGTGCTAATTAAAACCTCACTTTTAGAGAAGTAGTAAACCTCAATACTATCCATCAACTCTTTGGAGAATGGGACTGTAAACTTTGCAGGTTCTGCAATTATTGCCTTAAGGGCGTCCTGCATATTTCTTATATCATCAGCATTGGTATAAGGATTTTGAAATTGATTTTTAAGGAAATCCCGTCCGCCCGATGTAACTGTTTTGTCAATTAAATCGAAGATGTTAAAACCCGACTTATCGTCGCGGAAAATTTCCAATTCCGTTAAGGTTTGTCTGTCGGTGTAAAGTTTCTTTTGCATAGTTTTTTGATATCTATTTTGGTAAATATATGCCTAATTTCCGAAAAAAAACGGCTGCCAATTATTGGCAACCGTTACTTTATGTTAAGAGGAAAATAATTTACTTGGACAATGTTCCGATTGCTTTTCCCGATGCCTCAAGGATTGGCTTAACCGATAAAGGCTCGCCAACGCCGTTCTTTAACCACAATTGTGGTACAAGACGTCCTTGTGCATAAATTCTATCAACCTCGTTGGCAAACGATTTTCCAACGAATTGTTTCTCCAGTTGGAAATCGATTAGGTGACCAATTGGGTATGCCGATAGGTAAAGAGGGTTATCAATCATATGTGAGTAAATGGCTAGGATTGGTTCATCCTTCGATCCGAATACATCGGCATAGTACTTATTCCAGATATCCTTTGCAATTGTAAGAGTAGCCTCTTTTACTTGCTCTGCAGTGGCATTTGGGTTGTTGTATAGCCATTTCCAAAGGTTGATATCAACCAATGAAACACCCATGATTTCGTAGCACGACCAAAGGTTATCAAGAGTTTCTAATGCTTCCTTATCGGGATTGGTTTCCTTGAATCCAAGAACACTCAAGTCGCGTTTTTGGAATACAAAAGCCAACGCCTCAGTGAAGGCAGTGTTTGGAACACCGTGCATAATGTAGTTATCCACATCGTGTAAAGTGATTGTTTGTTCTACGTTATGGCCAAACTCGTGCATTGCAATGTTGAATCCTTTGTAGTTCATTCCGTTAGCTGGAACTCTAGTACGAAGCAATGCGTTATCCTTACGCATTTCGCCACCCCAAGCGTGACCTGCACCTCTTGATGATTCTACCTTAACTCTGTCGCCAATAAATTTGGCCTTTTCCTTGCTCCAACCCAACGATGTTAGGATGTTTGGAAGTTCTTTCTCAAATGCCTCGGCGCTTGCAAAGCGTTTATTGGTAATTGCTTCGAGTTTTTCGGCAGGAATTCCGCTACGTGCTTTAAATCCATCGTACCAAATATCGAATGGGCGCAAATCGCGACCTAATCGTTGGCTAATTAATTTACCTAAGTCTCTAACCTCTTTTGATGATACAAGCTCTGTGAAAAGTTGCTCAACCTCATCTACAGGTAATTCGAATTCACCTTCAAATTTACGCTGGATGTATGTTGGCATACTTGGAGTGTAAGCGTCAATAGCAGTTAACGCTTTGAATTGGTTTAAAACGTGCTGATAGCGTGTGTTTGGCTCCGATTCAAAGGTAATCTCCTTACCATCCTGTACGAGAGTGTTTTTGTAAGGATTCCAGCTGTACTTGTTGCTGTTGATAACATCCTTAGGAATGGTTTGGTCGATAATACGCTTCATTACTTGGTAAATCATCTCCTGACGAACTAGTCCACTTTCTTTATCGGCATACTGCGATTTTAACTCATCGCGTAAACCCCAGTGAGTGATAAGTTTTAAGTCCTCAGGGAAAAGTTTTTCGTTATTATCGTTAAGCAAGTAACCAAGGTAGATATTGTACTCGCTAATATATGTATCGGAATTTGTGTTAACTGTGGAGAAATTTTGGATTAGGTTTGCAGGAACTCTGCTGGTAAACATATCGCCCATACGTGCGTAAGCCCATTCCTTGCGGCTCCATTTTTCGCCTAGTTCGCTCTTCTCCTTCAAGGTGTAATTAGGGAAGTTAAGCGCTGTAATAAATGCAATTTTGTTGGTGTACAAATCTTCCGAAAGGTGTGCTGCTGCATTGTACGAACCAAAAAGCTCATCGATAGGAGTAACTGGACCCCAATTTAAGTGAAGAGGACGCATTAACTCTTTACTTAGCAGGATAAAATACCCGTTAAGCATCTCGTAACCATACGATAGTTTGCTGAAAAGTTGGTCGAGAGCGGCTTCTTCTACAACGAATTGTGCGTTACAGAACTCTTCGAAATCGGCCTGTGTTCCATCGGAATTTCTCCAGAGTAGGGCAACTTGGCTTACGCCACGCTCAATGCGGAACTTTTGGGAATCGCCATACTTACCAATTAACTCATTGGATACTTTTGTAATGGATTCCTTTGTAATGGGAGAAACATCCGCTTTTTTGTCTCCATTTTCACTTGGCTTGCAGTTAGTCATAGTTAGCAAAATGGGTAGTGATAGCAATAAAAATAGTTTTCTCATATTAAAATGGTTTTGGTTTTAACTCTTGAGGTTAAGTCGCAAAAATGCAAAGTAAATGTTTGATTTCAAAGTGAATTTTTGGTTTAATTTGAACGGATTATTGGAGTAATGGAGTAATGGAGGGATGGAGCAATATTGCATTTTTTTGACCTCAAAAGATTCGAGACAAGTAATCCATCACTCCAATACTCCATCAATCCATTTTTATTGTTAATGACTTGTATGCTTATAACCAATAATTTACTTTTGGGAAAATCAAATGAATTATGGATTGTACGAAGGAATCGAATTCAAAGTTTTGCAACTGCACTTACTCTTGCGGAAAGCATGGTGTTTGTTGCGATTGTTTGGCCTATCATCGCCGTAACGGAGAGTTACCAGCCTGTTATTTCCCAAGCGATATAGAGCGTGGATACGATAGGTCGATTGATAATTTTATAAGGATTGTGAAGGAGCGGGGGAGTGGTTATTTGAAGTAGATGTTTTTGGGAGTCATTGTGCTAAGTATGGAGTTTTGGAGTGATGGATAATTGGAGATAATATCCATCCAATCCATCACTCCATTACTCCAATCACATTAAGTATAAAAGACCGTAGACTTTTGGTTATAAGTGTCAATCCTAATAGCAAAGAACCCGACTTTAAGTCGGGTTCTTATATTTTACTACCAAATTTTTGCTCGTTTTTCTGGAGCAATATAAAGTGGTTCATTTGGACTTATCTCAAATGCTTCGTAGAATTCAGGGATGTTGAATAACGCTCCGTTAACACGGAATTTACCTGGAGAGTGAACATCCTCTTTTACTCTGCGCATTAACTCTTTATCGCGGATAATTTGGCGCCATACGTTAGCATACGATAGGAAGAAACGTTGGTTTGCTGTATAACCATCGATATTTTTTGGAGCCTCTTTACCATTCAGCGATTTCTGGAATGCTAGGTATGATATTGTTAATCCACCATAATCGGCAATATTCTCGCCAAGAGTTAGGTTTCCATCAAGGTGCAGTGAATCAATTGCCACAAAATTATTGTACTGCTCAACCAAAGGTTGTGTTAGCTGGTTGAATTTCTCAGAATCCTCCTTGGTCCACCAATCGGTAAGGGTACCATTCTTATCGAAGTTACGACCTTGGTCGTCGAAACCGTGGGTCATTTCGTGCCCAATAACCACACCAATAGCTCCGTAATTAACAGCATCGTCAGCGTTCAAATTGAAGAATGGAGGTTGAAGAATTCCTGCAGGGAATGCAATTTCGTTCATCAATGGGTTGTAGTAAGCGTTAACGGTTTGAGGTGTCATTCCCCACTCGGTTCTATCAACTGGCTTACCAATTTTATTCATATTTTCTCTAAAGCTGAACTCCGATGCGCGCTTAATATTCTCAGCATAGCTGTCGCGGGTAATATCAAGGTTTGAGTAGTCCTTCCATTTATCAGGATATCCAACCTTAACAACCATTGTTTCTAGTTTTTCAAGTGCTTTTGCTTTTGTAGAATCGCCCATCCAGGTTAGGTTTGTAATTCTATCCTTGAATGCAAGTTTTAGGTTTCCAATTAAAGCAATCATTTTCTCCTTAGCAGCAGGAGGGAAGTTCTCCTCTACAAATATTTGTCCTACAATTTCGCCAATTGCAAAATTTGCTGTGTTAGATACTCTTTGCCAACGAGGAATGTTAACCTCCTTGCCAGAAAGTTTGCGGCTATAGAACTCGAAGTTTTGATTTTCGAAAGCACTTGATAGGTACGATGAGTATTGGTTTACAACATTCCAGGTAAGGTAATTCTTCCACTCATTGAGCGATACCTCTTTTTGCATTTTGCTGATTTCGGTATAGAACTTAGGGTTATCAATTACGAAATCAGTTGGAACTTCAATTCCGATTCCAGCAAAGTAGTTTTTCCAGTCGAAGTTTGGCGCAAGTTTTTGCATCTCCTCCATTGTAACCTTATTGTAGGTTAAGTATGGATTACGCTGTTCAAGACGAGTAAAGGTTACTTTAGCAAGACGTGTTTCAAACTTCATAATTTGATCAGCAACTTGTGCTGCTTGCTCTGGAGTGTACTCCAAAAGAGTAAACATTGCTTTTAGATGCTCAACGTAATCTTTTCTTATTTCAGCAGAGCGTGGGTCCTCGTTTAAATAGTAATCCCTATCAGGTAATCCTAGCCCACCTCCGTATAGGTTTACAACTATAACCTCGGTGTTTTTTTGATCTTGTCCTGCATAAGGAATAAAAAGTGGAGTTACATATTGTTGGTGTAATGCAATAATTTCTTTTTGTAGATCTTCAGTCGATTGGATATCGGCAATTCTTTTTAGTTCGCCTTTAATTGGTTCGTATCCTTGCTTTTCAATATTGATGGTGTCCATTCCCGATGCAAAGAAATCGCCAACCTTTTGCCAGCTGCTACCCTTTGGTGCATCGGTCTTTTGGTATGCTTTTTCAAAGATTTGTTTTACAAGTAAGTCATTCTCCTCTCTAAGGATATCAAATGCACCATAACGTGCCTTATCATCGGGCATTTTTGCATTTTTAATCCAACCACCATTAGCGTAAGCGTTAAAATCATCGCCAGGTTTTACGGTTAAATCCATATTTGATGTGTCGAAAGCAGGCTTGCCCTTATCCTGCTTAGCGCAATTTGTAAAAGCAACTGCCGATGCAATGCAGCAGGCAAATAAGTAAGTTTTTTTCATATATCTTGATTAAAAGTTAGTTGTGTTTATAGATTGTTATTTGCTCAAATGGTTTAATAAAAAAAGCTGCCCTAGGGCAGCTTTTAGTGTTTGTTAACAAACTATTCGAATTGTTTGAAAGCTTCTTTAATTCTACCAATAGCTTCGCGTAGTTCAGCCTCGGTGATAACAAGTGGAGGAGCAAAGCGGATAATGTTACCGTGAGTAGGTTTAGCAAGAACACCTTTCTCGGCCATTGCCATACAAACATCCCAAGCAGTTTTGCCAGGTTTGTTGCGGATAACAACAGCATTCAATAGACCTTTACCACGAACAAGCTCAATCATTTCGCTCTTAATAGCTTTCATCTCGTCGCGGAAGATTTTACCCATTTTCTCAGCGTTTTCAGCTAGTTTCTCGTCTTTAATAACGTTAAGCGCTGCAATAGCAACCTTACATGCAAGTGGGTTGCCACCGAATGTAGAACCGTGCTCACCTGGTTTGATGGTTAGCATAATCTCATCATCGGCAAGAACGCACGATACTGGCATAACACCACCAGAAACGGCTTTACCTAGGATAAGAATATCAGGACGAACACCTTCGTGGTCGCAAGCTAACATTTTACCTGTACGTGCAATACCTGTTTGAACCTCATCGGCAATGAAAAGCACGTTGTTCTTCTTACAAAGTTCGTATGCTTTTTTCAAGTAACCTTCGTCTGGAACAAATACACCAGCCTCACCTTGGATTGGCTCAAGAAGGAAACCTGCTACGTTTGGATCTTTAAGTTCTTTCTCTAAAGCCTCGATATTGTTGTAAGGAATTTTTACGAAACCAGGAGTGAAAGGTCCAAATCCACCGTAAGAATCTGGATCGGTCGACATAGAAACGATAGTAATTGTACGACCGTGGAAGTTATCCTCGCAAACAATAATTTTTGCTTGGTCTTCCTTAATACCTTTTACTTTGTAAGCCCATTTACGGCAAAGTTTAAGAGCTGTTTCGTCAGCCTCAGCACCAGTGTTCATTGGAAGAACCTTGTCGTAACCAAAATATTTAGTGATAAACTCTTCGTACTCACCAAGAATGTTGTTGTAGAAAGCTCTTGAGGTTAAGGTTAAAATCTCAGCTTGGTCAGTTAAAGCTTTTACAATTTTTGGATGACAGTGACCTTGGTTAACAGCAGAGTAAGCAGAAAGGAAATCGAAATACTCCTTACCTTCAACATCCCATACTCTAACGCCTTTACCTTTTTCCAAAACCACAGGAAGTGGGTGGTAGTTGTGGGCACCGTACTTGTCCTCGCGGGCAATGTAATCTTTTGGACTCATCTTGCTCATAGTTGTAATTTTATTTTATTGATTATTAGGTATATATGATTTTAAGTTTTAATCAAACAATTTATGCAAGGTTAATGCTACTTTAGGAATTTTCAAAATGGGAGTAACTTTCAATCAGTATGTTAAGAAACATAATCTTTTGAAAGGCTTGATTTTGATTGAACTATGAGATGCTTTTCGTTTTTTGACATATGAACAGTAAGGGGGTGATGTTGATTAAGTGTACATTTTGGGTTTGTTGGGATTGAATTAGACGGCGCGTAATTGCGCAAGCACACAATCCTGTATTAATACTATACCAAATCACTTATAGCATCTGCATAACTAGCCCCTTTGGGATTGCCAAATGTTGTTTTTATTGTTTTAGCTTTGATGTAAAATCAACAATCAATTCGTCAAAATTGGGGTATATATTTCTAGCAGAGGTTACAGTTTGGTCTTTTAGCAGTCTCTTCATTTGTTCCTCGCTACCATTTTCGAAAAGGTATGCTATTAGTGCACCTCCTACAGTGTAGTTGTAATCATCAGGAAAATCTTTAGGATTTTCCCACAAATCAATTATTTTTATCTCTTTACCTGCCAATGATTCTCGGGCTATCTGCATTCTATCCCTATTTGTTTGGTCAAAATAAGTGGCAATGCCCTCGTTAATTAGTCGTGTTGATTTTGTTGGTTGAATTCCATATGTAACTAATATGTGAGCAATTTCGTGACCTCGGGTTTGATTGTTTCTAGAATTAATAGCGCACAAATTTGAATTGGCGAAACCTAGTACCTGTCCAAATTTCCGTTTTGCTTGTTTAGGGTTATCCCAAACAAAAAAGTCTATCTTTTTGTAAGGTTTCGCATTAAAAAACTTGTTTATTTCTTCGTAGGCCTTTTCTCTATCTTTTATAAACAATTCCTTATCTGCAATATTCTTCGATTCTTGAAAATGAAATCGGATATTTTCGGATTCAACAATCTCCCAATCGTCATAGAAACTAGTCATCTGGAATGTCTCTAAAAGTTTCAGGGCATATTTTGTGGAGTTCTCAGTTGCATTTAGGTTTATACAAGTCTTAATAGATTCCTTGGATTTATTGTATTCACCTGTAGCGTAGTAACAATTCCCAAGATAAACATAGCTCCATGCCTGAACCCAGTCTGGATTATTCTCCTTAACAGTTCCTTTTTCAAGAAATGGGATTGCTTTTTCAAACTGTTTGGTGTCTGCGTAGGCTCTGCCTATAAGCATACTTACATTTGGGTGGTCAGGATAATTCTTTAATTCCTCCTGTCCAAATTCTATAACTTTCGCATAATCCTTTTGAACATAAAGTTTCCCAAGCTTCTCAATGTTCTGAGCATAAATACTAAATGAAAAGAGTAATCCTGCTACAACTAAAAATATCTGTTTCATAATTATTAAATGGTTTACAATTATTTACGCTGGGTCGATGCCCGCGGTTTTATTTCTGTTAAAAAGTTAGTTAAAGGTAATAAAAATTCTGCATTTGAATCATCAGCCCCAGTGAAAGCAGCTGCTTGTTCACGTTAGTGCTTTTTTATTCAATCTTTTCATTATACGTTCCTGTTATTCCAGTAAATCCTTTTTAAGATAAATCATATCAACAAGTTGTATGTCGCCATCGAACATAGGGTGGTTATAATTGTCTGTAAAAAAATTCTTTACTCGATGTGACTTTTCAAATCCACAACTTTCATAAAACGACAAAATTGTAGGAGTTTCTCCAGTCCCAACAAGCATTGTTTTGTAGTCATTCTTGTAGAAATCTAAAATGAAATTTATCAATGCCTTCCCATATCCTTTGCCTTGATATTTCTCGTATGTTGCTATGTTTTTCAACTCGCAGGTTTCGCTATTTATAGGAGCTACAACACAAACGCTCTTCAAATCACCGTCGTACAAAGCAAATAAGTCTCCATTCGGCAAATATTTGTCAATCATATTTTCCTGCTCGTCTGCCAACAATAATAGGTCTAGAAACTGTTTCTTATTTTCGATAATCTTCTCTATTTTCACGATATCACTGTTATTTAATAACTTGGAAGGTTTTGTTTTTGGTTGAATCTTCAGGCTAAACCACCTGTTAGCAGTTGATTATTTTTTAAATTCTTTTGTTTTTGGATCATACGTGAAGAGTGTTTGAAGTTTAATGCTTTCATCGTTTTGGTTAGTTTCAAAAAAAGAAGTTTTCTTTTCCTTATTTATTATAATATCACTTATAACTTTACTATTAACATCTATTGAAATGCTATTCGCTAATATTTTATTGTTATTATCTCTTAATACTCTTGCATCAATAATATTTGCTGGGCGTTCTTTAAATTTAACATAAACTCCAGAATTTACTCCTAATAAATTTATATTCAAATCATTAACTTTTGCGTATAATCCTTGAAATTGGATATTGAAATTAATTTGAAATGAGTCAAATTTTTTTTCCTCATCTAATGTTAACCATTGAATTATAGCAACATTCCAAATCCTATCTTTATTTTCCTTGATTGCTTCTAAAATGTAGTAGTCTAAATGTTTAGGACTGTCATTTGTTTGATTGTAAATAAATAATTCTGATTTATTTATTTGCTCAATTAAATCTTCATCTGCTTCAAAAAAAACAGTAGTATTACTCAACCTATTTTCAATAATTAACCCAAGTTGTTTTATTGATAGCCAAGAGAAAACGATTTCTGTATTAACCTTATTCGCAATCAATAAATCTATGCCAAAATCTCTCGGAGATTCGATAGCATCTTTTTGAAAACCATTTTGGCTAATAAGAACTTTTTTGTTTATGCTATTAATTCTTAAACATTTTGAATTGAATGCTTCAACTTCTTTTGCAGATACCTTCCTTTTATAATCTTTACATTCAATTGCAATTATTATTTCATAGTTATTTACTTTGGATTTAATTAAAATGTCGATTTCTCTTTTGTTTCCACTGTTGTTATTTATTTTGTAGTTTTTAAATATTTGAGTATTAGCGTTGTTTATAAATGTTTCTTCAATCAATCTGATTATTCTTTCCAATGTTTTTCCGTTTTCTTTCATTAGGTTACTTATATAATTAGTTTTTATAAATTTGCTGCTAACGGTCGGTGGTTTGGGCTGCTGGGGAGTTAAAGGCCAGCGGCGTCATCCCACGCTAAAAACATACTAAAATACTAAAAACTTTCGTATCTGCATTATCAGCCACAATAGCTAAACCACTGTTAGCTGTTTGTTGCTTAAGTTTTTTGTCCTCTCCATTTAATTTGTATAAAGTCTTCGTATTTGGTAAAATACTCTAGACCTAAAACTAATAGCATCGAACTAATAATATAAACTTTCTGCATTATGGCTGTCAAAACCAAATAGCCTAAACCATAAAAGATAAAGAAACCGTAATAAGTCAATAAGCAAGAAATACAGAAGAATTTAAATAAATGAAGTTTTGACTTTAGGATAAATATTGTAATAGTAAATAAACCAAGTAATGTTAAAATAATTGATATTACTCCCACATCATGCAAGGGTGTTGCGATTAAGAAAATAAATATTATGTTGGCAATGCCTATAAATTTTAAAATATTGGCCCATTGTCTTGACGGTATCTTTTTTGACATATTGATAAAAAAAATTCCATACCCTACCGAGTGGAATGCCATTCCAATAAGTGCCCAAATCCAGCCAGGGTTTTCTGAACCGTTTATTGCTTTTGTTGCAAACAAATTGCTAATGAAATTTTTTGACCAGTAAAACCCTATGGAATCTTTATCAAGCAATGAGCCGCCTGGATAAACTAGGGTTGCTATTACTATCAAAATCACTGAAATGACCAAACTTATCAAAACAGAATATTTCCTAATCATTTGCTTAATTGTTAAACTTTTCATTTGGCGACTAGGTGTGGAGTTACTTTGCAATGACCGGTAACGGTGGCAATATACAAAGTTGGGGATTACGGAGCTATTCACTATCAAGGTACACCGCACCTAATGCGAGCCGAAACCTTTGAATAACCTATTAAACCCCAATTTTGTATATTGCGTGTTAACTACGTTTTTATGTACTTAAATCTGTTTCATCCCATTCAATTCCCATAGAAAGCATCCAAGTTAAAGAATGTCTTCTTTCGTGAATAACACCGCCATTTCCAACAGGGTCAAAGGTTGGTGGAACGGTTTGTCTTCCCAATTGTGCACTTCTTACTGCATTATGAAGACAATAAAATAAGTCTTCTTTCTTCTTTAAATCTTCATCTGATACAGTTTCCTTTGTCCTAACCCAATCTTCAATTTTTCCATCAAGCGGACAAGTGTAATTAATTAAAATTTCTTGCATTTGTTCACCAGTAGTCATTTGTCCTGTTATGTCTGGAACATTATAACCGAAGTACCACGCTAAAGGCCAGGTATTTTCAAATTTCCAGCCAATCATATTTCTTAATTCCTCATCATTTCTGGGAGAATTTAGAATATGTTTTTCGTCTTCTGCTAAAAACAAATCTAATCCATTGGTTACAACAAAGTTTAGAATTCGTTCATTAGATAAGTCTTGTTCAGATACCATTAGCCAAAGAACAATAGCCTTTATTGCATTTAATCTTTTAGCAATCTCGACTTTAGGTCTTATTTGTCTTTCAAGATCTGTAGGCAAAGAAGTAGCTGGTTTGAAACCTGCATTTAAACATATTGAAATATTTTCGAGTCTCAAATCTGTCATCCAAGGAATATTTTTATACGTTTCTAATATGTTGCCTTGTGTTGTTTGTTTTGATTGGTCTTCATTTTCTGATGAACCGAATATTTTCTTAAAAATGCTCATATTTTTTAGGTATAGGTTGTTTTAAAATTGTAACTAACCCCTTATATTAATATACCTTCAAGTAACACATCTAATTTGTTTACCTAAAAGCACACTCAAATATAAATAAAAAACGAGGGTAAAATACCCTCGCTCTATCTATGTGTGAATAACTTTTATCTTTTTCCATTTCTCGCTACGGAACCTAAGTATTAGAACTCCGCAGAAGAGCAGGAAGAATATTACCATAATTAGCCAACTTATGGGTACCGAGAGTTTAAACACTTTTAGCGTTAAGTAAAGCGTTGGAACAAACAGCCAGTGCGCAGTAACCGATGCTATCATTGTAAAGTGAGTATCGCCCGCACCGCGCAATGCGCCAACCAATGCAACCATAACGGCTTCGGCAAGTACGTAGAGTGCTGCAATCTGTATCATCGATACTGCAATGGGTACAGCCTGCTCAAATACCATGCTGGGTACTTGTGGGTGGAATACCCTAACCAGCCACTCTGGAACAAATACAAATAGGATTAGTATTACTACAGAGTAAAAAACTCCTGTTTTTATTCCCGATAAGGCCGAGCGGTGGGCAACCTGTGGTCGGCCTGCACCCATGTATCGCCCAACGAGGCTGGTTACTGCAATTTCAATTCCTAGCAGCGGAATAAACGATACTAAGTCCCAGTTAAACATTATTGTACTTGCCGTGGCAACATGGTCGCCTTGGGAGTGGAATAGCGATATCATGGTGGCAAAGGCAAAGAAGTTTAGGAACATCTCTAAACCTGCTGGGTAACCGTAGTATAACAGTTTTTTCATAATGCTCCAGTTCAACTTAAACGAGTGCATTACCCCAAACTCTGCTCGGTTATTATGCTTTAGGTAGGCAATTATCAGCACTACCATTGCCGAAAAACCTCCAAGGATTGTTGCCAAAGCAGCTCCTTTTACACCCATTGGCTCAAAGCCAAACTTGCCAAATATCAGTACATAGTCAAGCACTACGTTTACAAGCATTGCCAGAATTGTGGCTAACATAACAATTTTAGTTTTGCCAATTCCTGTAAAGTAGCATCCAAGGGTGTAGCGCATCATTCCGAAAATTGAACCCCAGGCCAGAATATTCAAATAGTCAATTTGATATCCTATTTGCGATTCAGGGATATTCATAAAGTGAAAATATTCTATAGCCAATGGCTTTAGCAGCACTATAATAGGCCAAGCCAGAACCGTAATTATAATTCCCTGAAATGCAGCAACTGTTGTATTGTGTTTTTGGTTTGCTCCAAAGTACTGTGCAACCAGAGCAGTTGTGTATCCTGTAAGACCCACAAAAAAGAACATTAGCATTTGCAGAGTTACACCGCCACCCATTGCTGCATTCATTTGCTCGGAGCCTACTCGTGCAAGGAATAGCCTATCGGTAAAGGTCATAACTCCATCGCATGCGGTGGAAATAATCATAGGCAGAGCAATAAATAGGAGTTCCTTAACTCCTCCTGCCTTATTGTAATCGGAGAAGAATTTTTTGAAAAAAATCATAAACTAATAATTTTAAAGAATAAATTAATTTTTTTGAAAATACTAATTAATATCTATTGAATAAAATAGACTAGAACTACTCTCAAACTTTGATTTTATCGAAGTTGAAAGATTGTGGGAAGTTTGCCCTTTTTAGTTAAATCCTCATTTTCGTACAGCGGAGTATTAAGCGAGGAGTTTATAATTGCACAAAATTATATAAAATCTTGTTTCTGATATACAAGAGTTGTAACTTTTATGATTGGTTATAAGGGTTATTTTGTAACTATAATCAAACCCTTTGGTCATTCTAATGTTTATAAACTTAAAATACTATAAAAATGAAGATTCTAGAATATATTGAAACCCGCCGTAGTGCAATGACTTTTAAGCCTGTACCTATTAGCATCGAGAGCATCAAAGTACTTTTAGATGCAGCTAGTTTGGCTCCATCGGCTTACAATGAGCAACCCTGGCGATTTTATGTTGCCCGCAGGGAGAAAGAGGTTGGCTTTAACCGAATTCTAAGTGCACTTGCAGAACCAAATCAGGTTTGGGCTAAAAATGCATCGGTGCTGGTAGCAACAGCATTTGAACCTAAACTGAATAGAAATAACGCTGATAATTTCCACGCTTTGCACGATTTGGGTTTGGCTACCAGCTGTATGCTTATTCAGGCTCAATCAATGGGGCTTATAACTCACGTTATGGGTGGTTTTAATAGGGTAACTCTTAGGGATAACCTCTCAATCCCAGATTCGCAGGAAATAGGAGCCGTTATTGCAATTGGTTTGCCCGGTAATATTGATGAGTTACCCGAGAAGTTAAGGGACAGGTCAATTTCACCGAGGAGTAGAAAGGCCTTGGATGAGGTGTGTAGGTTTGTGTAAGTTATACAAATCCTTTTATTGGGCAATCATGAAAAAAATATTACTTTCGAGTAAATTTTTAATATTGATTTATGGCACGTTTTGAATCTTACTTGTTGGTAATTTTTTTTCTTTCATTTAATATTATTACTAATACTGCTTTTTCTCAGTACGAGAAAGAGGAGCAAATAACTTTTAGTTATGGTAGTAGAAATCCTATAAAGATTGAAGTTGAAACTAATAACAAAAAATGCGTATTTAAGGCTGTTAATTCATCTAATTACCCGTATACTTTAGATGTTGAATTTAAACAAATACAGAATTTGTTACCGTATACTGCTAAGCAGATTTTCGTTGCTTATCCTGGTGTTACACGATTAATTGAATTTACTATAAGAGAACCTAATCTGCCACATGACTATAGTTATTCATACACTGTAAAAATTGGTGATCGAAGTAAAGAGGCTGACGTAAATTTTCCCTATTTACTTCCTTTGTCAACTAATAAAGCCATTGAAGTTTATAAGATCCAATTAGATGAATCTCGAATGTTGATTACAAATAACTTGAGGGTTCATAGTGGCGATTCCGTTTTTTGTATAAGAAAGGGTTACGTTGCCGCAATTGGAAATTCAGAAATTCGTGAAAATATAATAAAACTAGGTTCATCGCTTGAAGTTAGGCATATTGACGGAACTGTTGCTGTTTATAATGGCATTGAAGAAAGTTCAATGCCTGTTAGATATGGGCAGACTATATATGCAGGGCAATTTTTAGGTACTGTAGGTAATAGTGAGAATATTACAGTATCGCTTTATAGTATTAAGGGAGATGGTTATTTAAGGGGAATGTCAATAAAGTATTTTAATGGTGATGATTCTTTAAAGACTATAGATAAACTAGATGGTCAGTATGTTGTGAAGTCGGAATTAATAGTTGAAAGGGAATTGTCTAAAAGAGAAAAGAGATTAAAAAGTAAAGGAAGGTTATTTTGATTTGGCTCAAATAAAAAACGGGTGAAGAAATTCACCCGTTTTTTATATTTAAATATCATTTGCTTTTTTTAATCCCAGCATTTTTATTATCCATCGTGGAATTGGTTTGTGTGGATCGCGTTTGTCCATATTCAGCTGAATTCCCAAAGGTTTTACCAGTGGAATACGGTGTGCCTCTACAAACTCTATTAATGTTCCATCAGGATCTTCAATGTAGGTGAAGTGTCCTGCAGCTTCGCCCATATCGAAACTGCCCTTGTTGTTATGCTTAACGTTTGAGTTTACGGTGAATGGGAACCCTTGTGAGTTACATACTTTCTCAAGGGCATCCATATTCTTCATATCGAAGCAAAGGTGAATAAATCCTAAATCGCCCCAGAAACGGTTCTTGAAAATTTTGCTTGGAATTCTATCGGTGCACTGAACCAACTCAATGTAAGATGTGCCAAAAAACTCAGCAAAACCTCCGTGGCGAGGTTCAGAATGTGTTAAAAGAACCCTACGGAAGTTGCCATCGCCACCAGGTAGTGAAATAAGATCATCGAATTTGCCAGATTTATCGTAAATAACCTTGTCGTAACCAAGTATTTTCTGGTAAACCCTTAACGAATCTTCAATTTTACTAACGCCAACAATGGCGCCACCCATACCGGAAGTTGGCTTGTTTTTGTTTACAAAAACAAATTTTTCTTCATAAATCTCGAAGTAGTTTCCGTAAGGATCCTTGATGAAGAAATGTAGATTGCCATTGGGATCCTGAGTTGGTTGGCAAACGGGTTCCAATCCTTTGGATTTGAAAAATTCGTAGGCTTTTTTAACATCGGGACTTTTTACCTTTGCGGCAAAAATTCCAAAATCGCCAATTTGAACGTGGATTTCGGGCATAAGCGGAGTACGTCCTTTGTACTGCCAAATCTCCATACCACCCCCGCCTTGCATATTTAGCGCAAGTGCGGCATGACGTTGCTGTGGTTTACCTCCTGTGTATGGTAGCATTAACTCCGCAACTGCATCGTCTTCAAAAATGCGGATATCGAAGCCCAAAAACTCCTTATACCATTTCCAGGCCTGACGCATATTGCTTACGCCAACGCCAACCTGTTGAATTCCGTATATTATCTTTTCCATGGATTGAATTATTATGTTCGACTTATTTTGTGTACAATTTTAAAGAATAATGAAGGGAATAACCTTTTGATATGAACTGCAAGAAGTTCTCCTTTGCCAATTAGTATCTCTGGTTTACGTTTCTTGATAGCTTTAATATATCGTTTAGCACATCCCTCGGCCGATAGTCCGTTGTCTTGTCCTGGATCCATTACGCCGTGAGCCTTTCCGTTTTGGTCAATAGCGTGGAGAGAAATGTTCGTTCTTATTCGTCCGGGATAGGCTATAGTTACCGAAACATTGTAGGGTAGCATTTCAATACGCAGGGTTTCAAAGAATCCTTGAATGGCGTGCTTTGCAGCAGAATAAGCAGAGCGCAAGGGGAACCCAAATTTGCCAGAAATACTACTGGTGGCAGCAATGTAGCCTTCTTGGGCCGCAATCATTCCGGGCAAAACGGATTTTGTGAGAATAACATAGGAGAAGTAATCTATTTCCATCAGTTTTCTGTCAATCTCCACTGGAGTGTCCATAACCAAGGATCGTTGGCTTATTCCACCATTGTTAATCAATAAATAGATTGTTCCGTATTTACTGATTGTATCCTCGGCAATTTGCTTTACCTCCTGTGGGTTCGAAAGGTCAATAGGAATTTCAACGCAGAAGTTAGTGTAATCTTTACAAATTTTAGCCACATTGCTAAGCTCAGCAGGGTTGTTCGATGAAATCAGGAGTTTTGCACCTTCCTTGGCCAGTTGAATTGTAATTTCCTTACCAATTCCCGATGATGCGCCTGTAATCCAAACCAATCTATCTTTAAAACTTACCATAAATATGAAATTATGTTCAGTGTAATTTGCAGCGTAAAAAATTAGACACCAAAAGTAAGTTTTTTTACGAAATGGGAGTAACTAAATCCGATAATATAGTTTAGATAAAAGAAAATTCCGAGAATAACCCGGAATTCTTTGTGATGTTTATTGAGGTTGTTTAGTATTCTTTTTTTGAGACTAGGTTACCCTTTTCGTCATAGATAATCCAAGTGCCTTTCTTGTCTCCATTTAGGTATTCCATATCGTAACGGAGCGTTCCATTCTCGTCCCACACAAACCATTTTCCACTCTTTTTACCCATCACAAAGTTTGCCTCGGATAGTTTTTTCCCGGCTTCGTTCCATGTTTCCCATTTTTTATCTTTTTCGCCGTTGGAGTAGGTGCGTATTTCGTTGATTTTTCCTGATTTAAAGTATATTTTTACTTCGCCATTCAAAACTCCATTGGCAATTGGCATTTCGGATTTTATAGTGCCATCCTCAAAAAGTTCCTTGTGAGTACCCGTGAATAAATTTCCCTTTTCATCAACGAATTTTCCATCCTTTTCCACAACTTTTTGTTGGGCAAAAACCCCAAGGGGTAATACGAAAAGAATTATCAAAGTAAATAGTCTCATAAATTGAAAGTTTAATTGCTAAATATAGATAAAACCTAATAATTAATACGAAAGATGTTTTAATTAGTTCAAAATAAATGCCAAAAAGTTTTTACTCTTAGTGACGATTATTAATAAGGATATTCCGGGACTATGCCCGGAATTCCAAAGGGTGTATATTTGGGTTGAAACGATTAGTAAACTGTATTTTCAGGATCCCAGTTGCACCAGTCGGTTGTCCAGTTCTGTGTTCCAAAGGCTCCTTTAAAGGAAACAACCTCGAAGAATGCAGGTAGACCTGTAAATGTAGCTCCTGTAAGTACTGGCGAGCCAGCTTGTGGCATAGGGTTAACATTGCCCCAGTTCCAAGCATTGGTAAGTTGAAGTCCAGTGTTTTCTGCAACTATAGTATTGCTTCCGTTTGTCCACATGGTTTCGTACTCGGTCTGAGTTAGAGATGTACCATCGGTTTTCGCTTCAAAATCCTTAACGCAACCAGCTAGAACGCAGTTTTTAATAGCCGGACCAGAAGTTGCATTGTAGTTTAGCATTGAAGGACCTTCTAATCTTATACCGATTGCAAAACCCGCGATAATTGAGTTGTAAAGGTTAAGGTGAGTATTTCTTCTTAGTCTTAAACCGTACTTATGGTTAGGGTTTACACCAGTTTGGGTTTTTGTAGCATATGGGCCAAGTATTGTAATGTTGCTGAATTTTGCTGAGGTCAAAGGTGAGTTTGATGAACCATTTGCATCGTTATCGGATTCAAAACCATTGGAAGCATCGGATTTATCAGCTTCTGCTGGGCCACGTAGGATAAGCCCAAACTGAACGTTGCCGTTGAAACCGTTGTCGGTATCAAAATCATCATCACCACCACGGTACGATACTAGGTATTTAGCGTTTACAGTACCGCCAAAAAATTCGAATGAGTCATCGCGACCAAAAGATACCTGAACGTACTCAATGGTTGTGCCGCTACCAACACCACCCATTGTTAAACCGTTAATCTCGTTACCACTGGTTACCTCATATCCTGCAAACTCAATACGTACATATCGAAGAATTCCAGAATTATCAGCAGCATCAGTTCCACCGTAAACTGCACCTGTACCGCCTTCAATTTCAGCTTGTCCGCCAGTTTGATTAATCGGAGCTTTTCCGCAAATAATTATGCCAGCCCAATCGCCAGGTTTACGCTGTCCAACAGGCTTATCGCTTGTAAATACTATAGGGTTACTTTGGGTTCCGTCAGCAATAATTTTACCACCACGTTCAACTATTAAACAAGCTTTTGTGTCGCTTAAACCTTTAACAAAGGTTCCTGGTTTAATTGTTAATGTAACCCCATTCTTAACATACACATAACCGTCTAGGATAATTGTATCTTTTGCTTCCCAGGTTGTATTCTGAGAAATATCACCCGATACGGTTACTTTCTCACCTTTTGGTTTGGAATCGTCATCCTTATCGCACGATACCAATGCTCCACCCATAAGCATTAGGGCTAGTAAAAAACTTTTCGCTTTAATTAGGTTTCTCATTTTCATTTTATTTTAGTTTAAGAAATATTTTCTGGTACAAAAGTATGCGAAGCCCTTATAGTAGTAGTTAAGCAAAAATTACGCTTTCGTTACTTGTTTGTTAGGAGATTGTTAAGAGGAGATAATCTAGAATGAGGAATTAAGAATGTAGAATCATAAATACAAAATAGAAAAATCCCCGAGTTGAAACTCGGGGGCTAATCCAAAACTATTCAAAAGCGATGCAAGTAAGGGCAATAGTTTGAAATGGCATTGAATAGTTGCATCGCAACGGGTTGATTTTGGTATGAAACAACTATTGTAAAAATCACCCAAACAAAAAAATGAGCCAGAATGCATTGGCATCTGGCTCCTAATTATTATTAACCAAATCTATATTTAGTCCTTTACAGGCTTGAGTTCAACCTTAATTGTTCCATTACAGGTTGTTGCGTCAACTTTTACTTCCTGTGGATTGTACGATATCAAATTTGCATTGATTGATACTGATTGACATCCCATTACAGTTGCGCTAAAGTTGCCTTCAAAATCGGTGTAGGTTGTGGTGTTATCAATTTTAACCGCTACGCCTGCAAGTGCTTCGCCAGTTTCTTTATCAACTACCTGTCCACTAATTGTAAGGGTTGCAACTGAGGTTGAATTGCTCGAGGTGTTTTTATCATCACCCTTAACATTTGCATTTACATTAACCGATACTGCTACTAGGGCTATAACTAAAATTTTGCTAATTGTTTTCATCGTTTTTAATTTTTATTTCTTGACACAAAAATAGACCCCGAACATTACCTGAATATTACACAAAAATGATTTAAATGTTAAGTTTAGGTTAAGCGTTAAAACTTAGCCGTTACACCAAAACTGAACGATATTCCATCGGAGCTACGCTTATTGTCCATGTACATACTTGCATCACCGGAGCTATTTAGGTATGGGAAGTAGGTAACTGTTTTTTGGTTAAGCAGGTTCCTAATCCCAAACTTGAACTCAATAGAGTTATAGAACTCCTTGCTAACAGTTAAGTCAACAAGATGTTTTTGCTTTTCCATGATATGGGGGATGTTCTGATTTGCGTTTTGGTTGGTTTTTCCAATGGTTATTAATCTGTCGCCAATAACGTTGTACTGAACAGAGAAGTTTAACCTGCGTTTTTCGTTGCTATAGAATATTCCTGTATTAATTAGGAATGGCGATTGTCCTTGCATCTCTCTATCCTCAAAAATAGAGCCTTCGGGGAATATTACTTTACTGTAAATATAGGCAGCATTGGCAACAAAGTAAAAATCTTTAAGCAATTCAATTGCTTCCAACGATTTACGGAGGTCCACCTCAACACCTAGGCTTGTTGCTTTGTTGGCATTGTTAAAAGTGAAAGTTGGACGGTTTCCTGCTGGTTTGTAAGTAGATTCGATGGTTGATTTAAAATCCTTATAGAATAAACCTACAGAGAAAGTCTCGCTTGAACTTGGATAAAACTCGTAGCGTAAATCGTAATTCCATGTGTAAGCATTTTCAAGTTCTGTATTCCCAACATAGTCGGCTTCATCTTCAAAATTGTAGAAATAAAATGGTGCAATCTCCCTAAACTCTGGTCTGTTTACCGATAGGCCAGTTGCCAAGCGGATTAAGTTCTTTTCGTTGAAGTTATAGGTTAGATTTGCTGAGGGGAAAAGGTCAACATGATTTGACTCAAGGTTCACAGCCCTGTTGTAGCTATCGTAACCATCGAGTTGAAGGCTGTTGTACTCAGCCCTAACACCTCCGTAGAACTTAATTTTACTGGTGATATTTGTGCTTAGCGCTACATAACCCGCAAAAAGCATATTGGTTGCATCGTAACTGTCGGCTTTGCTAGTGGTTTCCTTGATTATGAATCCATCGGCAGAGGTGTTGATATTCTCTGGGCTGAAAATGGTTTCCACGGGAAGCCAAACCGACTCGGTGTAAGAAGAGTTTTTAGCGTATCCTAAAATTCTTGTATCAAAAACTCTGTGTTTGTATTCGGAGTAAATACCTGTTTTAACTGAAGGTTGCCAGTTGCCAATTTTCAATTTTCGGTCGTAATTAACACCCAACGATGATATGTACTCGTTTAATCGCATAAAGAGTCGTCCGGCATCGCTAACTGAGGGTGTTAATCCAATTGAAGCGTAATAATCGCCATAATGAGGTAAAAGTTCTTCACTCTGAAGTGTAGTGCGGAGCTGCTTTAGGTCTGGCTCATCTTTACCTGAATAGGAGAATCCAAGAACCCAATCAATTCGGTTCTTATCATCCTGTCCGTATTTATGCTCGCCACCTAGCTGACCGGTGTAAGATGTACGCGACATATATTTATCCTGATACGAACGAACGGTGTAACCCTCGTAACCGTTCAGTCCATTACGGATTATTGCAGTATTTTTTCCATTGATATTTAAAAGATTTCGGAACTCAATTTTGTTACCGTTACCCAAAAAGAATGCCCAGTTGTGGAGCACTCCAATTTTGGTAGTTCTCGAAAAGGCGCTATCGGTATAATTGTAGTTGTAAGGTGGGGTATCGCCTAAGTTGAATTGCGCTTGGTAACTTTTAAGCACTTTTACATCAGAATTATTGGCAACTCCATAGTTGATATTGGTTATAGTACCAATTTGCTTACTTCCTACCTGAAATCTTCTACCAAAATTTATATTGATTTTTTGCTCAGGATATGCAGTTGCTTTTTTAGGAGCCCAGTTACTGTTGAATTCTTTTCCTAGTGTAGTCAGTTGAGAGTTGGATAAACCTTTAAGAGTACTTGGAATGTTGTCGGGCAGGGCTCTTTCGCCATTGTCAATACCCAACCAATCGTACTTACCTTTGTTTATAAGTTGAAAACTGGAGTAATCGTCTTCAGTGTTGTATGTGGTTGAGTATCCAATTTGGAAGAAATTCTTTTCGGGCATATTCTTGGTGAAAATCTTTATGAACCCACCAGTAAAATCGGCAGGTAATTCGGGCGATGGACTTTTTGCAATTAGTATGTTGTCAATCATTGAGCTGGGAATAACATCAAACGAGAAGGCTTTCTGGTCGGTTTCGCTCGATGGGGTAGAGGCATTATTAACCCAAACACTATTATAGCGTTGGTTCAATCCACGAACCACTACAAACCTATCCTCAATAATCGAGATTCCAGGTACACGCTTAATTACTTCCGAGGCGTCCTTATCCTGGGTACGAGTAATTTGCTGTGCGGTAATTCCATTGGCAATAATATTACTGGCTTTAATGGTGCTAATCATCGCTACATCGGTATTGTTACGTTTAGTTGCGGTGACAACAACACCCTCAATGGCGGTTGTAACCTCTTCCAAATCAACATTAATTATCGATGCCTTATTGGCTTCCACCTTAATGCCTCCAATTATGACTGGCTTGTAGGAGATAAATGAAACCTGAACATTGTATGTTCCAGGGGTAAGGTTTCCTAAAATAAATTTGCCATCGAAATCGGTTATTGTGCCATTGGTTGTTCCTTGTATTACAACAGTGGCACCAACAAGTGTTTCTGCTCTGAGTTTATCAACTACTACTCCTTCAATACTTCCTCTTTGGGCTAAGGCCGATAGGTTAACTAAACAAAAAAGAAAAATACCAATAAATTTAATTGTTTGCCTGCTCATATTTTGTTTTTTTGCAATGTTCGTAATCACAGTTTCTTAAGATTTTTTTTACACTGCAAAGTAAACTACTATATATGGCATCAATTTTAAGGCTATGTTAAACTTTGGTTAACCATTTTGTGGGATAATGTTGTTTACATTTAATGTTTTCTTAACTTAATCTTGGCTATTTGTGAATAGTTTTGTAAACTTACTCTTTAAAGACAAAGCACTATGGATTTATCAAAATTCAAGATTCTAGTTGTTGATGATGAGCCCGATATTATTGAGTTTTTGAGTTACAATCTCAAGAAGGAGGGCTTTACAATAAAAACAGCATCAACAGGGCGTCAGGCAATTGATATGGCTGTTTCCTTTAATCCGCACCTAATTCTGCTCGATGTTATGATGCCCGAGATGGATGGCATTGAAACCTGCGGGGAATTAAGGGCGAATCCTATAACCAAGGATGTTTTAATTGCTTTCCTTACCGCACGCAACGAGGATTACAGCCAGATTGCGGGGTTCGATGCTGGTGGCGACGATTATATTTCGAAACCAATAAAACCAAAGGTTTTAATTAGTCGAATAAAAGCTCTACTAAAACGTGCTGGTTCGTTGGACGATAGTGCTGATACAAGGGATGAAATACCCCAATCAGGTTTGGCAATAGATAAGGAACGCTATGTGGTTTACCTAGATGGGAATGAGGTAATTTTACCAAAGAAGGAGTTTGAATTGCTTGCTTTGCTATATAGCAAACCCCAAAAGGTATTTACTCGCGACGAGATATACCAAGCAATTTGGGGCGATGAAATTGTGGTAGGAGATAGAACTATTGATGTTCATATTCGTAAACTGCGCGAGAAACTGGGTGAAGATTATATTCGTACCGTAAAAGGGGTTGGGTATAAGTTTATGAATTAACTTTTTTGATGTGGATTGTTGGAGATTTGGAGATTTGGAGCATACTGTTTTGCTTTGAAAGTTATTTAAATATAATGAACATGGGAATTGTAGATTGGAATGCCAAGTACAGCGTTGCTGTTGATAGCATTGATAACGACCATAAAAAGTTGATAGATTTAATTAATCAACTTTTTAATGCTATGACAAAGGGCGAAGGGTCAAAAGTTTTATCGCCTTTAGTTGATGAGTTGTATAAGTACACTATTTATCATTTTAACAGGGAGGAAACCTACTTTAGAATGACCAATTACCCTAATGCTCTCCAGCATAATCAGGAGCACTCTATGTTTATTCAAAAGGTAAATGAGTTTAAGGCTAAGGTTAGTTCTGGTAAGTTAGATTTTTCGCCCGATATGCTTAACTTTCTACGCGATTGGTTACTGCATCATATTACCAATGTTGATGCAATGTATGCAGAGCATTTTAAGAAGTACGGTATAAAATAGTTTTTCGATTTTTTGATACAAAAAAGGGAGCGATATCGCTCCCTTTTTTTGTACATTAGTTGATTAATCGATATTGTAAAGGATAAAATCTCTTTGAGCCTTCATTAGATTTACGGTGTGAAGCATAATATTCTTAATTTCGTTCAGAAGCCCTAAGTAAAGCACGCTGTTACGGGTACCTGTTTCGTTCTGTTTAATACGCTTTACCTGTTTTTTGCGGGCATCATTCACTATTTCAAGGATATCCTGCTGTTTCTTAATAGCATCGGGAACACCAGTGTAATCGTTCTCCTTTATCATCTTCATAATATCATCGAAGAATACAGATATATCCTCTGAAATACGTTTTAGCTCCGCAGCTTGTGCTTTAGTTAAGCCTTTGTGCTGATTCTCTATGTGTTGTAAACTTGGCGATACAACAAAGGTTAATGAGTGGGCAATTTCCCTTAAGTAGTCAATAACCTGAATGTAGTAGTGTCCTGTTTCTATTGAGTCGGCTTCCAATTTCTTGAGTACAGTGTAAACATTGTACTTAAGTTTTTTAGCCTCTGCATTTAAATCCTCAACATCTTTATTAACCTGTTTAAGAGTTTTACGGTCTTCGTTTGTTAACCCCTCAATAGTTTTAGTGAATGTTCTTAGAACATCTTTCAATGATTTGGTTACTTCTTTGGTACATTTTTTTACAATACCATCATCGGTTGTCAATGTGTCTTCATCAATCTTTTCGGCATCTGTACGTTTTTTATGAATAAAGTGCGATTTGATAATTAAGCCAACAGCAATTGCCAGAACAATAATCAATGCAGGGGTTTTTCCGTAGAATAGAGCTGCTGCAATTATAAATGCCATTGTGAATGTTACAAACGCAGTAAAGAACCATCCTGAAATTACTGTAAGTACACCTGTAATTCGGTAAACAGCACTTTCGCGACCCCACGCTTTATCGCTCAACGATGTTCCCATTGCAACCATGAAAGTAACATAGGTTGTGGATAATGGTAGTTTTAATGATGTTGCAGAGCTAATAAGAATACTCGAAACTACAAGGTTAACAGATGCTCTAATTAAATCGAAAGCAGGAGCATCATTTGGGTTAGTATACTTAGGAGCCTTGCTAGTATCGAAGCGTTTTTCAAAAAAACTACTTACAGATTTTGGGACAAACCGACCAGTTCTATTGCTAAAATTTCTCACAACTCTTACTAAACTTCTGGAGAATTGTGTGCTGCCAAAACGCTCCATTCCAGAATCCTGACGACCAAGTCCTACCTCGGTTTCGGTAACGGTTTTTGCTTTGCGCGATGTCCATAAAGTAATAACCATAATAAGACCCGCAATGAAGAGGTATATGAAATTGGTATTCACTTCGCCAGCTAAGTCGTGCATTAGAAGTTGATCCGGCGAAACACCAGGATTTGCTTGTAAAATCTCGTATGATTTTAGGCCGGCCATTGAAACACCAATGAAATTAACCAAATCGTTACCTGCGAACGATAGTGCTAATGCAAATGTTCCAACGAGTACAATAAAGCGCAATATATTAAGATTAAACAGCGATATTAATATTTGGAATATTGCGCCCCATATTAGGAAACTATAAATAAGAATTAAGAAAGTATGTTCTTTTATGTATGTCATAACAGAGCCGGATAGCATAGAAGAACCTTGAACGCCTTTCATTACTATAAAGTAAGTGATAGCTGTTAATGCTATTCCACCCCAGATGCTTCCAACATATTTAATACTCTTTTTATAGTTGAATGTGAAGAGAAATCGGGCAAAATATTGGATTACAGTTCCTGTTACAAAGGCAACCACTACTGATATTAAAATAGCTGAGATTATACCTAGCGCTTTGGCACTATTTATATAGTTTCCAAGGTTGGTTAACGATTCCTCGTTACCCATCATTTTGAATATTGAAACAGCAACAGCCGAACCTAATAGTTCAAAAACCAACGAAACGGTTGTTGAGGTTGGTAATCCGAATGTGTTGAAGAAATCAAGTACAATTACATCTGTGATCATTACGGCAAGGAATATCACCATAATTTCACTCATATAGAAGTTCTGGGGATAGAATACTCCTTTACGGGCAACCTCCATCATTCCACTTGAGAATAAGGAACCAACTAGCACCCCAAGAGATGCAACAATTAAAATCCAATGTCTAGGTGCAACTCTTGATCCAATTGCTGAGTTTAAGAAGTTAACTGCATCGTTTGCAACACCAACAACCAAATCGGATATTGCAAGCAGCATTAGTATTAGAACTATAAATAGGTAATAAGTTTCCATATTATCTCATTGTTAAGTTTGCTGCAAAAGTATTCTACAATTTACAACAATTTTTAAAAACAAGATTATGTTATCCTTAACCCAATATTAAGTTAATGTTAAGAGATTTGAATTTTGTTTGGAGTGGTGGAGTATTGGAGTATTCCTGTATGATTTTAACTGGTTAGGCATACATTACTTCACCTCTCCATTGCTCCATTATCTTTTCTCTTCAATACCTTTGAGCAGGTCTTTTTTTCGGATGGCAACTGGGATTTCTGAGTTATCAGTCATTCTTATAGTTGGTGTAGGGAATCGCATTACTTTTACAATGTACTTTTGGTTTACCAGGTGCGATTGGTGGCAACGTATAAATCCGCAGTCAGCCAATAAATCTTCAAACTCCTTAAGCGTTCTGGAAACACGAACAGGGGCGTTATCCTTAAATATAAACTCAGTGGTATTATTGTGCGATTCGCACCGGATGATGGTATCGGTATCGACTACGTGAATGCCATTAATGGTTTTAAGCACCAATTTTTTGCTAGTTGACTCGTGGTTAATGGAGTTTGAAAGAAGTGCATCGAACTTACTCTTCGTTTCTGTTTGATTGTACGATGCCGAAATTTTTTCAATAGCCGATATCAAATCCGATGGGTCTATAGGTTTTAGCAGATAGTCAACTGCGCTGAATTTGAATGCCTTAATGGCGTACTCTTGGTATGCTGTTACAATGATTAACTGAAAGTTGATTGGCGAAAACTTATTGAGCAAATCGAATCCGTTGCCATCGTTCATCTGCATATCAAGGAAAACCACATCGGGGTTTTGCGTAGTAATAATTCTGTGACCCGATTCAACGCCATCGGCCTCGCCAATAACGTTGATGTTAGGGCAATAGATGCTTAACATCTGTTTCAATGTTTCGCGCACCTTGCTTTCATCGTCTATTACAACAGCATTTAGCATAGCTATACAGGAATTTTGAATTTTACTAAAGTTCCGTGACGTGTAATATCTATGGTCCCTATATCAATAATACTCATTTCAATGTTAATACCTTTTGAGCATTTGATTTTCCGAATACGCTCCTGTGTAATTTCGGTGGCAAGAGAGCGATGTCCTTTGCCTTTTTCCATTTGTAGCTGCCTGGATTTTTCAATTCCAATGCCGTTGTCTTCCACCTCTATAACAAGACAATTCTTATTTTCGGCTAGGAATCGGATGTTCAGCATTCCTTTCTCGGAGATATGTATAAACCCGTGCTCAATGGCATTCTCAATAAAAGGCTGTGCAAGCATTGGCGGAATCTGAACATTGTCGATATCAACCTGTTCATCAACCTCAATTTTATGCTCAAAACGTCCCTCAAATCGTAATGCTTGAAGTTCAAGGTAGTGTTTTAGGGTTGTTACTTCGCGTTCGAGCGAGTTAAGCTCTATTCGCGAGTTCTCCAGTATCAACCTAATTAACTTTGCAAAGCTAGCGAGGTATTTACTTGCAAGGTGTGCCTCGTTCCTGAAAATATAACTTTGTATGGCTGTAAGCGAGTTGAATACAAAGTGAGGGTTCATTTGCGAGAGCAATAACTGCTGCTCTATTTGCAAATTCCTGCGCTGTACTGCCTTGTATTTGATGTAAAGAATCGCAATGGTAACAATACAAATAATAAGTAGTGCCGCAAGAAGTATCGAAATTACTGAGAGTTGTATAGTTGGAACTACCATTATTTGGTTTTTTATTTCTGCAAAAATAGGTGGTATTGTTTACTTTACAAAAACTATATTTTGAATATATTTTTTAGGGTCGATTAAACCTAACCAATAGCATTGTGTCAATTCTATGTAAAATGAGTTTAAAATGTTTTTACCTTTGTACGGTTAATTGAATTCGATGAGAGTACGTTATAGCGCTTTCGGTTTTATTCTGCTTGCCAATATAATGCTATTGGTGCACGGGTTGTTGCCTCATCATCATCATAAAGGTATTGTTTGTTTTACCCAAAACCAATCCGAAGAGATTTGCTGTAACGATGCACAACATGAGCACAATAAGGGCTGCGATGATAGCCATAGTGACGATTCTGCCTGTTGTGTTGTTAAGCAAGATTTCCTGATTCCTTCCGATGAAATTGGAAAAACACCCCGTTGTGTAGTTAGCGAAATTCACAGTAAAATTCAGATTTGGTTTGTTGCGCTTTTAACAAACAATATAGAGTTAAAGTTATTTTCCAATAGCAAATTCAAGCATCAATTTTTTGATGATTTTCCGCTTTACAGTTACTATTTAAGTTCAAGTCTTTCGCTTAGGGCTCCTCCCTGTATTTAATGTATCGATTTTTAAAAGTTGACATTGCAGCATCTTATGTGCTGTAGTGGCATTATGAACATTTTCAATACATTAAAAACTTATTCCAATGAATTATTTTAAATACTTACTGATTGTTTTATCGTTAGCATTTTGGGGCTGTAGTCAAACCCAAACACATACCGAGGAAGAAGCGCACTCTCACGAAAGCGAAGAAACCGCTCACTCTCACGCAGAAGAAGGCGGTCACTCTCACGAAGGAATTGAACTTGAAAAAGTTCAATATACTGTGTACTCCTCGGATTTTGAGTTATTTGCCGAGTCCGATGTTTTTATAGTGGATAAACCTGCCGGAATTCTTTCGCACTTTACATTCCTTCAGGATTTTAAACCTCTTGAGGAGGGTGTTGTAGTTGCAAAGTTGATTATAGGAGGTAAGGAGTATACACAAACACTTGAAAAACCAACACGTAAAGGCATTTATAGTTTTACAATTACTCCAAAATCTGCTGGTAAAGGGCAGTTAATTTTTGATATCAAATCGAGCAGAGGGAACTCACAGGTTATTATCAACGATGTTTCGGTGTACGAATGTGCGCATAGTGCTTCGGAGGCTCATCAGCACGAGGAGCCATCAACAGTTAACACAATATCTTTTACCAAGGAGCAATCGTGGAAGATTGAGTTTGCAACGGAGGCTCCTGTAGTTCAGCCATTCGGTCAGGTGATTAAAACAACCGCCAAGGTTGTTCCTGCCGCATCGGATGAGCTAATAATTACAGCAAAGGCAAAGGGCGTTGTGCAAATGAGCACAGGAGCAATTCTTGCCGGTACTACTGTAAAGAGCGGTTCAGCATTGTTTACTATTGGCGCCACTGGCATTGCCGACGAGAATTCTGCAGTTGTTTACACCGAGGCAAAAAACAACTACGAAAAGGCTAAGGCCGATTACGAGCGTGCACAGGAACTTGCCAAGGATAAAATTATCTCGGACAAGGATTTGCTTCAAATTAAAGTTGATTACGAAAATGCTAAAGCTCATTTCGAGAGCATTAGTGGCAGCTATAATGCATCGGGATTGGTTGTAAAGAGCAGCATCGATGGTTTTGTATCGCAGGTTTATGTTTCCAATGGTCAGTTTGTTGAGGTTGGTCAACCTTTGGTAAGCGTAATTAGAAATAAAAATTTCTATCTAAAGGCTGATGTTCAGGCAAAATACGCATCGGTACTTGGTGCTATTAAATCGGCAAACATCAGGGTTTTACCAAATAAAAATGCCTATACACTTGAGGAGTTAAACGGAAAAGTTGTTTCCGTTGGCAAATCAACCGAAACAGATGGTTTTCTTATTCCTGTTACGTTTCAGGTTGAGAATAATGGAAGTTTTGTATCTGGAAGTTTTGCTGAAGTTTACCTGAAAGCAGAAACCTCAAAGCAAGCATTAACCATTCCAACTTCCGCTATTCTTGAGGAGCAGGGCACATTCACTGTGTTAGTTCAGGTTAATCCTGAACTATTTGAGAAACGTGAGGTTAAAATTGGTGCAACTGATGGTCTCAGAACTGAGATTATAAGCGGAATTTCAGCAAACGATAGGGTTGTAACCAAAGGCGCAATTCTGGTTAAGTTAGCTCAAGCCTCTGGAGCTTTAGACCCTCACGCTGGTCACGTTCACTAAAAAAATGTGACTATGCTGGATAGGATTATAAAATTCTCGTTGAGCAATAAATACTTGGTATTGCTTTGCTCGCTGGTATTGGTGGTTGTTGGCACACGCACAGCTACCAATATGGATGTTGATGTTTTCCCCGATTTAACTGCGCCAACCGTTGTGGTAATGACCGATGCGCATGGTATGGCCTCCGAGGAGGTTGAGCGTTTGGTTACTTTCCCAATTGAAACAGCGCTGAATGGTGCTACCGATGTTCGTAGGGTTCGCTCCAATTCGTCGCAGGGTTTTTCATTTGTATGGGTTGAGTTCGATTGGGGTACTGATATTTTTAAGGCTCGCCAAATTCTTAGCGAAAAGCTTATTACAGTTAATGCGCAAATGCCAATTGGTGTTGGCATGCCGGCACTTGCTCCGCAATCGAGCGTGATGGGCGAAATCTTCTTTGTGGGCTTACAGGCCGATAGTACTAGTATGATGGATTTGCGTACCATTGCCGAGTGGAATGTTCAACCGCTAATTCTTTCAACAGGAGGTGTATCGCAGGTTACCATTATTGGTGGCGATTATAAGCAGTATCAGGTTTTAGCTGACCCCGTTAAAATGATGCATTTCGATGTATCAATGTCCGAACTTGTTGAGATTTGCAGCGGAATTAGCCAAAACTCAACAGGTAGTAATATCAGGCAGTACGGTAGCGAGTATGTTGTGCGTGGCATTGCCCGTACATACGATTTGGAGCAAATCGGAAATTCGTATGTTAAATCCCTAAACGGAAAGCCTGTCCGCCTGAACGATGTTGCCGATGTGGTTATTGGCAGTGCGGTTAAAATGGGCTATGCTTCAGGTAATGCTAAGCCAGCAATTATCCTTTCAATCTCCAAGCAACCCAATGCAAATACGTTGGAGGTTACGCGTAGGATTGAGGAGAATTTGGCTTTGCTGAAGAAAACCTTACCTGCCGATGTTAAACTCGATACCAAAATATTCCGTCAGGCCGATTTTATCGAAACCTCAGTCAATAACGTTAAGAATGCTCTTATTGAGGGTGCAATATTTGTGGTTATCATTCTATTCCTATTCCTCGGAAGTTTCCGTACAACCATAATATCGCTGCTAGCAATTCCATTATCGTTGCTTGGGGCAATTGTTGTTATGAAGTTCCTCGGATTAACCATTAACACCATGAGTTTGGGTGGTATGGCCATTGCAATTGGTTCTTTGGTTGACGATGCAATTATCGACGTTGAAAACGTTTATAAGCGATTGCGACAGAATAGATTACTTCCAGAAAACGAAAGACAATCAGCATTTATAGTTGTATTTGAGGCATCGAGCGAGATTCGCGCATCAATTCTCAACGCTACTTTAATCATTATGGTGGCATTTTTACCCCTATTTTTCCTATCGGGAATGGAGGGACGAATGCTTAAACCGCTTGGAATATCGTTTATAGTATCGCTTTTTGTCTCCTTAATAGTTGCAATGACATTAACCCCTTTGCTTGCAAAAATGCTTCTTTCCAACGATAAGTATTTGGCTAAAAATGAAAAGGAGAAATGGCTTGTGCGTAAAATGTCTCAATACTACGAACAATCACTCGATTGGGCTTTACGCTATAAGCGCATAATTTTGATATCGGTTTTTGGATTATTTGTAGTTTCCCTGTTCCTACTTTCCAGTATGGGACGAAGTTTCCTTCCAGAATTCAACGAAGGCTCACTAACCCTTTCGGTTATCACAAAACCTGGAACATCGTTGGAGGAGAGTAATAGATTGGGTAACTTGGTTGAAACTGAGTTGCTGTCAATTTCCGAGGTTACAAGTACTGCACGCAGAACTGGTCGTGGAGAGCTCGATGAGCACTCGCAAACCACCAATAGTGCTGAAATTGATGTGAATTTTACCCTAAAGGACAGAAATTCCGAGGAGTTTTTGGCCGATGTTCGAGCAAAACTTGCAGGGATTCCGGGCATTGCATCTACAGTGGGTCAGCCATTGGGGCATAGAATAGACCATATGCTTTCGGGTACGCGAGCCAACATCGCCATTAAGCTGTTTGGAACTGACTTAAATCATATGTTTACCGTTGGTAATCAGATAAAAGCGGCAATTATAGATGTTGAGGGTTTGGTTGATGTTAACGTTGACCAACAGGTCGAAATTCCGCAGATTCAGATTCGTGCTAACCGCGATATGCTTGCTGCTTACGGAATTACCATTCAGGAATTCAACGAGTTTGTTGATGTGGCCTTTGGTGGCGAAAAACTTGCCGATATATACGAGGGACAACAGCGCTACGACCTTGTACTACGATTAAACCCTGATTATACCGAAACAATCGAGGGAATTCGCTCGGCGCTTATCGATACTCACAATGGCAAAAAAGTTCCGCTTGAGCAGGTTGCCGATGTGGTTTCAGTATCGGGCCCAAGCTCCATTAGTAGGGAGAACGTTCAGCGTAAAATTGTTATCTCTGCAAATGTGGCTGGACGCGATTTACGTGGGGTTGTAAACGATATTCGCGATAAGATTGATGAAAACATCAAACTTCCCGAAGGTTATAGGGTTGAGTATGGTGGTCAATTCGAGAGTGAGGCTAAAGCATCGAGAACTCTTCTAATCACCTCAATAATAGCAATTATAGTGATATTCCTGTTGCTATTCCAGGAGTTCAAAAACTTCAAGTTGGCGGGTATTATTCTTCTGAATTTACCGTTAGCGTTGATTGGTGGAGTTTTTTCAATCTACTTTACATCAGGAACTTTGAGCATTCCTGCGCTAATTGGGTTTATAACCCTGTTTGGAATTGCAACCCGAAACGGAATTTTGCTGATATCGAACTATCAACGCCTTCAGTGTAAAGGTTTAAGTGAACATGAGATTGTTACAAAAGGCTCTTCGGATAGGTTGAATGCAATTATGATGACAGCACTAACCGCTGCGCTTGCCCTAATTCCATTAGCTTTAAAAGGTAATCTTTCGGGTAACGAAATTCAAAGCCCAATGGCCAAGGTTATTCTTGGTGGTTTGTTAACATCAACATTGCTTAATATATACATTGTTCCTATTGTTTATAGTGCTTTGTATAAGCGTGGAATTATTAAAAACGATAACAATGACTAGGATTTTAATAATACTAAGTTTAGTAGTTCTTTGTTCCAAAGCAAGAGCACAAAGTACTATTGAAAATATTTTGGGTGATATTGAGAGGAATAACACCACCATTCAGGCTCTACGCCAAAGCGCAGATGCCGAAAAGATTGCCAATAAAACAGGTATCACCCTATCTAACCCCGAGGTTGAGTTTGGGTATTTTTGGGGAAAGCCAGTTGAAATGGGCAATAAAACTACAATCGCGGTGTCGCAGTCGTTCGATTTTCCAACGGCTTACCTGCGTAAGGGTCAAATTGCGAATTCTCGCAATAACAAGGTTGAGTTTGAGTACCAGAGTAAGGTTCGTGAAATAAAGCTTAGGGCTAGCGAAATTTGTATCGATTTAATTTACCTTAATGCTCTGCAAAGCGAATACAAACGAAGGTTTGAGCACGCAAAGGGCATTGCCGATTCATACAAAAGACGATACGATGTTGGCGATGTTAATATTTTGGATTACAACAAGGCTCAGATTTATTTGCTGAATGCAACAAAGGAGTTGGAGAGCAACGATGTTGAGCGAAAATCGTTATTGACTCAATTGGCCAGCCTAAATGGAGGAAAGGCTATTGAGTTTACCGATACAGTTTTTGCCAACTCATCAATCAACCCTGAATTTAGCCAGTGGTATACGCAGGCTGAGCAGAATAATCCAGCATTGGCAGCATTAAAACAGGAGATTGAGGCAACTCAACGGGAAGTTCAGTTAAGCAGGGCATTGAGTTTGCCCAAGTTTAATGCTGGTTATATGAGCGAAAAGGTTGCTGGGGAGCACTTTCAGGGCATTACTGTTGGTTTATCAATTCCTCTTTGGGAGAATAAAAACACTGTAAGGTATGCTAAATCGAGGTTTGCTGCATACCAATCGGCCGAGGCGGATAGTAAGTTAAAGTACTACAACCACCTGATGATGCTCCACCAAAAGGCTTTGGGAATGCAGTCCAATGTTGATGATTACCGTACCAAGTTGAAGAGTTTCAGCAATACCGATTTACTTCAAAAAGCCCTCGATAAGGGAGAAATCTCTCTGGTGGAGTATCTTTACGAGTTATCGTTCTACTACGATAGTTTTGAAAAACTACTAGAGATGGAGCGCGATTTGAATAGGGTTATTGTGGAGATGAATTATTTCCAGTAGGTTTTGGAATAATAATCACGTATATATCCCTGACAGGGTTCAAAACCCTGTCAGGGATTTTTATTAATAGCCAGAAGGTTCTAAAATATCCATTGCGATTAAAAATGAATAGCCCCGGGTTTCAACCCGGAGAAAAATTTATCTAAATATTTTAATGACTTAAAAGTATAACTATTGGTCATTATAATGTTTATTTATATCTTTGAAATAAAAAAATGTTTGAAAGAATTATAGAAAACGCTATAAAGGATAAGGTTAACAGTGGTAAAGCCATCGTTGTTGTTGGTGCACGACAGGTTGGTAAAACAACATTAATAAACAAGATTCTTAAAGACAAGAATTATTTATTTCTTGATGCAGATGACCCTTCAACAAGAAATTTTTTGCAGAATCCTACCACAGAACAAATTAGGACGTTTATTGGTGATTATAAATATGTATTTCTCGATGAGGCTCAGAGAATACAAGGAATTGGCTTGACCTTAAAAATAATTACTGACCAATTCAAGGATGTTCAATTGTTTGTGAGCGGTTCTTCTTCATTTGATTTAGGAAATGAGCTAAATGAACCGTTAACTGGTAGAAAATGGGAGTACGAATTGTTCCCAATTTCTTGGGAGGAATACGAAAATAAAATTGGAATTATAAAATCTGAGCAGCAATTGGAAAATAGATTACTATATGGACTCTATCCTGAAGTTATTAATAACCAAGGGAAGGAAAGGGAAGTCTTAAAAAATCTTGTTAACAGTTACTTGTATAGAGACATTCTGGCTTTTTCGGACATTAGAAGACCTGAAGTACTCGAGAAATTGTTGCAAGCATTGGCATTGCAAATGGGAAGTGAGGTTAATTATAATGAGTTGTCGCAACTGATTGGAATTAATAAGATTACGGTTCAAAAGTATATCGATATCTTAGAAAAAGGTTATATAGTTTTTAGATTAAATAGTTTTAGTAGAAACATACGAAACGAGATAAAGCAGAACAGAAAAATATACTTTTATGATAATGGTATCAGAAATATGATTATTGGTAATTTTAACCAATTGGATTTAAGAGTTGACAAAGGTGCTTTGTGGGAGAATTTCTTGGTATCGGAAAGAAGAAAGCAAAACATTTATAAGGACACATTCACAAAAATGTACTTTTGGAGAACAAAACAACAACAGGAAATTGATTATGTAGAAGAAAGTAATGGGCAAATTGTTGGATTTGAATTTAAGTGGAGCATTAAAAAAAATAAATTCCCTCAAAACTTTATGGAGACATATAAGGCTCAGGGATACGTAATTGACAGAAATAATTTTAGGGAATTTGTGAAAATATAGTGTAAGTGCTTCTCTTCGGTAGGTGTTTCAATCATAGATATTTACTTCAATTCTTTCATATACTTTACAACTTTTTTTAGGTCTTCAATCTGGTTTTGTTGGTCAATATCAATAACCAATGGGATAAGTTTTCCTATAGGTTTTGCCACTTCAAATACATCTTTTATTTTAGTGTCAATATCTAGTTCTAAAACCCCAACTCCTGTTTTATCCGTGAAATAAAAACCTGTTTTAATATAGTTCTCCCAAATAGAAAGCCAAAGAATAGTTTTTTTCTTATAAACAACTTTACATAGCCATGCCATGCCATCATTGTAAAACCGCCATTGAAGTTCCAAGCTAAATTCATCGGTAAAAATTTTAATTATTTCTTGATAGATGGTGAAAAGTTCTTTACCAAGGGCATTTTCCAAAACTTCCTCCGTAGGTTCAATTTCTTTCTCTCGTAAGAGTAAGGTTTCATTGTTTGGGTTCATAACATTTCATTTTTAACTAAACTTCATTTCTCACAATGTACGGTAACTATTGTATTTATAATCATTAGTAACCGACAAAACATTTTAATCAACAGGATGGTCAACCGAAGTTAACCAATCCTGTATCTTAGCTGCATAAACTACCAATTTATTCAGCATGGGCGAAAGTACAAATAAAAATT